>OBLU010000048.1_pt1 | contig 104039 bp, 87 predicted proteins | sample 1518681 | NCBI WGS metagenome assembly OBLU01 (sample SAMEA3539304, study PRJEB22396) | soil metagenome | biome: tundra; feature: field; material: soil | place: USA | collected 2010-05 | depth 0.15 m | reverse complement strand
CCAGGAATCGCAAAACCAGACCGCTCGTGAGATGATATTGCGCCTGTCCGATTCAGGTCCCGCCACATGCGGCATGACAGACTGCAAACGGGCAGCAAACCAAAGGAGGGCGTCTTGGATACTGGAAGAATCGTAGCGGAACTGAAGAGGGAAAGAGACCGACTCAGTAGAGCCATAGCAGCGTTGGAAGGTCAGTCACCGAAATCCACCCCAAAGAGTAGTGCTGTTCCCCATCGAGCCGCTCGCAGCAAGAAAAGGGGTGGCCGTCTCACTCCGGAAGGCAGGAAGCGGTTGTCGGACATGATGAAGAAGCGATGGGCGGATAAAAGAAAGAAAGGTTCCAAGAAGAGTCAATAAAACCCGAGAGTTGCTCGGAAAATTTGGTAGCATCCCCTCAACAGGTGTCAGTTCTACATTCCTGTGACTGGGGCCATAGGCACCATCGGGTTTGGGTTGTGTGTAAAACGTGGCGCAAAAGTCATCACCGCAAAGGCGTCGGTCTAGAATCATCAATCCCGGCACCTTTGCAGCCAATTCGGGGTTGTCTTGCTCATCAAGAATTGCTGATGTCCGGTGGGAATCGCAGGGAGTACGTGCACGAGGAGCAGCCGTTTTTCGATGCGCCGATTGACGGGAAAATCTAGGAACAACTTCGACGCATTTGAGGGAGAACCGTGGCTTCCCAATAAGGCTAAGCGACGGCTGAGCAATGACTTATGATTTTGAGAGCGACCCTGTTAACCGAAGGGTTGGAAGTTCGAATCTTCCTCAGGGAGCCATTTCTATTATTTCCAATCACTTGCATTTTTTCGAGTCGCAGATTTTCGCCGATTAGCATTCGGTAGTTATTCTCCTCGCGGAGGCGCTCGCATTCCACTTGCTTCGATTTGAGACGCTCTTCGATATTATCGGCGGTCGTCATTTCTCTCCGTGGAATGGCAACAATTCTTATAAAATCCGGGAACAAGAACACAAAACACAGGTGTTGAGTATTCTAAAGTTTTATCTTAAAATACTCATATGCGATATGTGCCTCGCGATTTGGGTAATGTGGTCAGGCAGGCAGCCCGGCATTTTCCGGCGTTGGTCGTAACGGGACCGCGCCGCGCTGGAAAAACAACCCTCCTCCGACAGTTGTTCCCCAAGGCTCGGTACGTGCTTCTTGAGGATCCTGACATTCGCGGAAGAATTCGAAGTGACCCACGTACATTTTTGGAAGAGCTGCGACCGCCCGTAATATTCGACGAAATTCAGAATGCCCCCGAGCTCCTCAATTACGTACGCACGCTCGTCGATGCGGCACCCCGACGGATGGGGCAGTGGCTATTTACCGGTTCGCAGGAAGCGCCGCTGATGCAGGGCATCAGCGAATCGATGGCTGGCAGGGCTGCCATTCTGCAGCTTCTGCCTTTCAGTGTAGCGGAGAATCCGAAGGTGAATGTCCTTCACGGCGGGTTCCCAGAGGTAGTTGCCCGGCCGAAGTCTCGCGGGCTGTGGTTTGCTTCCTACCTCCAAACTTATTTGGAGCGTGACGTACGGGCAATCACGAACATACGTGACCTGGTGACGTTTCGCCGGTTTCTGGCGTTCCTCGCAAGCCGCCACGGCCAAATTCTCAATAAGAGTGATCTTGCGGCTCCCCTCGGTGTTTCCGTCCCGACCATTAGTGAGTGGTTGCGTATTCTCGAGGTGACCGGCCAGATCATAGTTGTCCCTCCCTATTTCGAGAATCTCGGGAAGCGGCTCATAAAGTCACCGAAAATCTATTGGGGTGACCCTGGTCTTGCTTGCTACCTCTTGGGAATAACGTCGGAGGCCGAGCTTAGGCGTTCACCATTCTTGGGGAGACTGTTTGAGGGCTTTGTCGCGGCGGAAATACTCAAGAGTCAGGCGAATCAGGGAGCAAGAAAAGAACTCTACTACTTTCGCGACCAACAGGGCTTGGAGGTAGATTTTCTAGCACCTAGGTCGAATGCGGGACTTTGGCTCATTGAATGTAAGGCTGGGAAGACCGTCCGGCCCGCAATGGCCAATCCGCTTTTTTCATTGAGCCGCGCGTTGGGGACGCGCTCAAAGCGCCTGATTATCGTGCACCAAAGGTCGCGTTCGAGTCCGGCTACCGCGGCCATCGCCAACGGAGTGGAAGCGTTTGATTTGGAGCGATTCGTCGCGAAGCTAACCCTTCACCTCCATCAGGTTGGGTAGGGGACTTTCACCCCCCAGCTATCGAACATGCTCGGCACACAACAAAAAGGCCTCGTGGGACGAGGCCTTTTTTGTGCAGTTCGATTATGACGATTTCGAAGAACGAGTCAGCCGTGGTGCAGCGGACCGTTTATGATTTTCTTGCAAAAAGGCCCACGCCGAGTTGGATCAAGGAACTTGGTTCCGGAACGTCATGGCGGTTCGGGCAATGATTGTCCTTCCCGTACACGCATGGTTGTGTTTGAGCGTTGGTTGGTGTGCCGCAAACGAGCAAGCCGATGCCAAGCACGAGAGCTGGAAGTGCAGCCATGCCGACAATCGACCGAATTACGAGCGCGGCCGTACGAAGAGTTTCAATCTTTCGATTCATTGCTTACCTGCTCTTTTTCGATCCCCTCAGTTTTTGGGACTGGAAGACAAGGCGGTCGTGCGATATGTCTCGCAAATCATTCTAGCTATACCTACACCAATTCTGAGGCCGAAGAGCTCATCTGCCGCGTACGCGCAGTGAGATCAGTGTATCTCTTTTATTTTCAATGGATTGCGAGATATCGAGGTCGAATGGAGATGTTTGCCATGGACCGAAGGGTAAGAGTTTTCCCACCAGACGGACCTTGGTGAGAAAAAGAAGGGAGTTACGCCGAGGTCGGCAGTGTTTCATTTGGAGCCGGGCCACGGGCAGTTTGGCGACAGGCTGGCTTCCGAAGGGAGGCTGAGTGAATTCAAGCGCAAGCCAGTTCTTGTCAACAAAGAAGTTTTCAGTGTCACGAACGATCACAGACCGTTCGATTACATTCTGCAGTTCTCTAATATTTCCTGGCCACGCATATGACTCGAGTAGCTCAAGGGTCTCCTTATTGATACGGCGAATGGCCTTTCCGGCTTTGCTCGCGAAGCGATCGATGAAGTATTCGACCAGAACAGGAATGTCTACTTTTCTCTCACGCAGAGGAGGAATTTCAATGGGAAAAACGTTGAGGCGATAAAACAGATCTCTTCGAAAAGCGCCGGAAGCAATCGCAGAGCACAAGTCGCGATTCGTCGCGGCAATCACCCGCACGTCGGCGTGGATCGGTTGGTTTCCTCCAACGCGCTCAAATTCCCGCTCTTGAAGAACGCGCAGGAGAGCGATCTGGGTTTCCGGAGGGAGCTCACCAACCTCATCCAGAAATATTGTGCCTCCTTCCGCCAACTCAAAGCGGCCCAGCCGCCGCTGGAGTGCTCCGGTGAACGCCCCTTTCTCGTGCCCGAACAACTCCGAAGCGATCAGCGGAGCGGGAATCGCAGCACAATTTACACTCACAAACGTTCGTGAGGATCGGCGCGACCTCTTGTGTACCGCCCGAGCGATAAGTTCCTTGCCTGTATCGGTTTCACCCGTGAGGAGAACCGTGGAATCTGTTGGGGCGACCTTGGCAACGCGCGCAAGCACAGATTGCAGAGCCGGTGACACGCCTACGATTTCCTCGAACGTTGACGCGCTGTCGATTTCTTCACGTAACGCGATATTCTCTTTGAAGAGCTGGTCCCTCAACTTCTTGATTTCGTCGAGAGATTTTTGAAGAGAATCTTCGGCTTGCCTGCGATCCTCGATATCGATGCTCGATGCGTACCACTTAATAATCTCCCCGCTTTCGTCGCGCAAAGCTATTTTGTGATGCAGCATCCAGCGATACTTGGCATCCGCTCGCCGCATGCGTGCTTCGTACAAGAACGGTTCTCCGCTGGCTAACGATGCGCGCCATTCGTCCACGATTCCTTCGACGTCTTCCGGGTGAATCACGGACGTCCATTTCCATCCCTACAATTCTTCAAACGGAAGTTCAACGTAATTCACCAAAGTTTGATTGAAGAAATCAAGGTTGCCATCAGGCAGTGCGGTGTGGATCAACGCAGGAATTGAATCAATGAGGAGTTGAAGGTTCATGGGCTCGAATTTGTGTTCCTGGGAGGCCACGGCGTGAATCATACACCTACATGAATTCGGTAGGTGACGGGCAATCGGGCTTACAGACGGGCTGGAAGTTTCTCACCGACGGTTATCAGCGGGCCTGAATTTCCCAGCGGACTTCGGCAGCTTCCGTTTTATCCAAAATATTGAAAATTCTTCCAAAATTCCGGCCAACTTTGGCGCAGCCCGCGGCACACGTAGATGTCGGGATGGTCTCGCGTTTCCTCATTTTCCACTCCGTATTCGTTCCAGATTTTCGCGACGAGTTGGCACGATGCGAAATTCCTTTCCACGAAGGGACGCGTAAATCCCACGACGATCACTGTTTCCGGCGGTGGATCGCCATAACCGTGCGCCCAAAATGAATTTCCTCCGCTGATGGCCGGAGGTAATCCGTATTGCGGACCCAGAAGATTTACGGCGCCAGCTTCGCCATAATTTGCCGCTAGGACGGCGGTGCGTTCTCGTTCGGCTTCAGGCAACGAATTGCGAATCTGCGCGAGCGTCTGCACCAATTCCGGCCAGCCGATTGCGTCCCGGAAATTGCCGTTTATTTTTATGGCGATTTTTCCCCACTTGGAATTTATCGCCGCCAGCGGCAATGCCAGTGCCGCGACAACAATGATGTCAATTGCAAGCGCGGTCCATACAGCTATGCGGATTGTTCGCGCAGCATTTGCGCGCAGCGTTGCGAGCCATTCCTGGCCCCATACGCTTCCCGCCGCATAAAGCATCGGGTATGCCGGGGCAAAATAATATCCGCGTGCCTTTACGATTATGAATATCGCCAGCGGCACTAAAAACATCCAGGCGAGCGGGCGGTATTTGCGGCCCTGTACCGAAAACAAATAGAAATATAGCCCGGCGATCCACAACGGAAATGCCAGCAGCGTCATACTCAGTTGGCGGGGCAGAAAATAGTTCGTGAAGCCGATGCGGATATCGCGCGCGTGAATGTTTCGCAAAAAATCGAGCGATACAAAATGGTGCTGCGCCTGCCAGATTAAATTGGGAAGAAAAATCAGCAGCGAAACTGCCACGCCGTACCACAGCCATTTGTTTTTTAGGAATTGCCGCGCATCCGTCACGATTACCGCCGCTGCGATTCCGGCAATAAGGAACACCATGGTATATTTCGACATCATACCCAGACCGATTGCGCTCCCGATGCCGATCCACCAACGCGGATTTTCACTTTTCAGCAGCCGCACCATGAAATATGCCGCGAGCGCCCAGAAAAAATAATCGAATGACACGTACTGCATCAGTGCGCCACCGCTGAGGCAATACGGAACCGCCGCCAGCGCCGCCACGAGTTGCGCGCCGCGCCGCCCGCCCATTTCGCGCACCATTAATCCCGTAAGCAGCACCGCCCCCGATTGGGCTAACGCCGCGAAGAAACGGAACCCGGCAAGTGATGTGCCGAAAAGCGTCAGTGACAGGCGTCCGAAAAATGGCGTGATTGGCGGGTAAGCGATGTAACCCCACGCGAGGCGCCGCGCGTCGTCGAGCGTGGCAAGTTCGTCGCGGTGAAATCCGTAGCGTCCCCCGGCCAGCACGTGCGCTACAAGCGGCGCTAGCGCGATGTAACACAGGATCGCGACATCGTTCGACCAAATCGATCGGGTCTCGGCGGCAGAGAAGGTGTGGGACGAACGCGCTCTGTTATCAATACTCACTTGTGGATGATTGGCCGGCAATTGTCGATCCTCAATACCTTCGCTCAAAGATTCGGCCTGAGGCCGACGATTTGAAATTCTATTCCGTAAAGTTCGGAATCCAGCCACGCGAAACAATCGTCTTAGCCTAGAGATTTAAGGTGAACCCTGCAACGAAAGCTTTTGAGCGCATGGAACCCAATCGATTTTTTTCAACTCACCACAAAAATGCCACACAGTACGCGGCGGTGGAATATGATCTGATGCGGCAACGAAGCTTCGGACCAAGCCACATGGAATCGAGACACAAACAATGACTCCGCTTCCAACGCCGGACGCGCGCAAGGTGCCGCGCCGGCGCTGGGGTATTGCTCTGTTACTCGGATTCGGCGTCTTGGTGAATTACATCGACCGCGTAAATCTCTCCGTCTCGAAAGACGCGCTTCACACGTCGTTTGGCATCTCGACGGTAACGTTCGGGTATTTGCTGAGCGCCTATAGCTGGACGTACGGAGCGTGCCAGCTTCCTTCGGGCCTGCTGCTGGATCGCTTTGGCGTAAAACTTGTTGGCCGCGTCGGATCGTTGCTGTGGAGCGTGGCTTCTTTTGCAGCGGCGATTTCCAGCGGGCTGACGGGTTTCCGGGGCGCGCGGCTCTTGCTGGGAGTCGGAGAGGCTCCCATATTTCCAGCAAATTCAAAAGCAACCGGGTATTGGTTTCCCACCGCAGAGCGCAGCGTGGCGACGGCGATCTTCGATTCCGCGGCAAAGCTCGCCTCCGCGGTCGGCGTGCCGATTCTTGGCGTGTTGTTGTGGCGGTTCGGATGGCGATGGAGTTTCGCTGCTACAGGATTCATCAGCTTCCTCTATTTTGTTCTGTTTTTCATTTTCTATCGCAACCCCGGCGAAGATAAATCGCTTTCCGTGGCGGAGCGCGATTTCATCCGGCAGGGCGGGCCCAACCCGAGGATCGAGTCCGCGCAGCGAAGGGCGCGCCGCTTGGATATTTATTGTGCCAAAGAAAAGTGTGGGGGCTTTTGCTGGGTTTTGCGTCATACAACTACACTTTTTATTTATTGCTGACTTGGCTGCCCTCGTATCTTTCCTCCACACATCATGTCGATTTGCTGCATTCTTCTTTGTACACCAGCGTACCGTGGCTTTTTGCGACGTTGACGGGCATCCTCATCGGCGGTTGGCTCGTAGATAAATTAATCAAGCGCGGACGCAGTTCTTCGCTTGTGCGCCAAGCCGTTCTGGTCGGAGGCACCACATTTGGCCTCGGAGTGATCGGAGCAGCGTACGCGCAGAGCCTGACCGCCGCCGTTATTTGGATCAGTGTGGCCATCGGAGGGCTTTCTGCAGCTGCGCCCGTGGGCTGGTCAATTCCATCACTGATTGCGCCGAGGGAAAGCGTGGGAACGCTGGGCGGAATCATGAATTTCGACAGTCAGATTTCCGCGATCTCCGCGCCGATTGCCACAGGCTATATCGCCCAGGCCACGCATTCGTTTTTCTGGGCGTTCGGCGCTGCCGCCGCGTTTTTGGTAGCCGGAATCTGCGGTCCTGCTTGGCCGAATTGATGTGATTCCGGAACCGTCGTAGGTTTTCGCGCCTGTCGTGGGACACGATTAAGAGATCAACGCGGCGCGTAATGCTTCGCGGTTTGCGTTCGCGAATTGAAAACTTCAAGATTTCCGTCTTCCCAAACTGTCAGCTTCAAATAATTCGCCGCGTCCGGACCCGGAGGATTGGCAATCAAAGATTCGCGGGAGTTGTGCGCCGCGCCGCCTTCGTCAGAGAAATGAAGCTGCCAGAGATCCTCAAGCTTTGGAGAGTTCTTGATGATGTCCCATGACGAAGGCGAGCCGCCCTTGGCAGCGCCGTTATCCATAATGGCGATGCGCGGGGAAATCGCCGCCAGAAGCGCCGGACTGTTACTCTGGTTGAAACCGTGATGAGAGACGATGAAAACATCCATATGTCCCAGCTTGTTCACCGGGCATACCAGCTCCATCTCCTTATCCCACGTAAGATCGCCTAAATCCATGATTCGAGTTTTGCCGAACGTGATGACAATGCCGAGCGAGCGGGCGTTTTCTGTTTGGTCGGCCGGCCGTTTTTCGGTCGTTGAACAAGCGGTATTCTGCGAACCCGCACCGGGCAAAGGCTTTTGTAGCAACGCGCCATCGGCGCTCACCACGTCCGCATGAATTCCGCGGATCGGGAGCGTGTCACCCACTTTCGCGACGACGCGATTGATCTTTTTCTCCGAAAGAAGTTTCTGGTAGGCCTGCCACCCTGCTTCCGTATCCGCATCGCCCGGCTCGCGGTTCGGGCCATGATCGATGAACGCGCCCACAGGAATTTTGGCCACGAGTTGCGGGACGCCGCCGACGTGATCCCGGTGATAGTGCGTGAGCAGAACGAAGTCAATCTTAGATAGACCGGCCTTCTTTGCCGCGGCAGCGATTCGGTCCGCGTCACGTCCGTCGAAGCCAGGCCAACCGGTGTCAACGAGCAGCGATCGTTTTTCTGGTGTTACAAAAAGCGTCGCCTGCCCGCCTTCTACGTCCACAAAGTAAATTTCCAAAGGCTTGCCTTGCGGCGCCGCGTGGAATGACCCTGCCAAAAAGCAAAACGTCGCGCTGATAAAAGCGACAGCGACTACGCGATTGAAAAAGCAGCGTCCCGCGTGTTGAGGATTAAGAAGAGCAGATAGGTTTCGCCACATTTTATTCTTGTGCTCCTATTCCGAATCTGAATTCTGGAGACGAAGGCAAACGTCATTGACGATTTCTTCGGGTGTGGAGGCAATGTCTTCGACGATCGCTCCGGAAGGCTCCTCAAGCGTGGCAAGCTGGCTGGGCACAAGTGATTCACCGGCGAAATGATCTTCTCGTGAAGCCAGATTGCGGTGGAGTTGATCGCTGGTTCCGCGGAGAAAGACAATGGTGAGATTCAGGCCCGCGCCGAGCGTGTTCCGATACTCCTGCTTCAATGCGGAACAGGCAAGAGCAATATTTTGTCCGGTGGCGTTCGCGCGAACCAGTTCGTCGTGAATGGCCGCAAGCCACGGTGCGCGATCCTCGTCACTCAGCGGAATGCCGCGGTGCATTTTTTCGCGGTTGGCGCTGGAGTGAAAATCGTCCGCGTCCAGAAAAATAAATCCCAGGCGCTGCGCGAGCAATTTCCCGACCGTAGTTTTTCCCGAGCCGGTGACGCCCATGACAAGAATTATCATAACGAGATTATTGCATTGAATCTGCGTGATGAGACAATCAGCAATTGAAGTCGGGCGGCTAGATTTAATTGCCCGCGGCTGCGAGGAAGAACATATCTCGCACTGAACGCTGAATGAAGCGATGATTGCAGAGGAGCGCCGATGGATCTGCGGATGTGTTTCAACTCCAGTGAAAATAAATTCGCTTTGCCGCCGCACATCAAGCAGCGATACGGCCCGTTTGGTTTTCCTGAACTTGCCGACACGGGCCGTCCGTACATTACTTCCAATTTGGTTATGGCGTTGGACGGTCGAGCTTCGTTCAGGGAGTTGAAGGGGCGGGCTGGGGGCAACGTCGTTTCAAAGAGCCGGGACGATCGCTGGTTGATGGATTTTTATCGCGCGCACCACGATGCACAGTTGATTGGCGCGAGCACACTGCGAGAGGAACTTGGCGCTAACGGACAGAGTTTGGACTACGGAATTGATGATGAGGAATTGCGAGCGTACCGGCGGGAAATTCTGAAGCTGGGGTTGCAGAAAATTATTGTGCTGACGGGTTCTGGGAATGTGGATCTTGGCGCGCCGCTTTTTAATTCGGCACGAGTGGAACCGTGGATCATTACGTCTGGTGAAGGCGAAAAGAATATTCGTGCGCGGCTTAAGACATCCGGGCGAGATGGCGGGATCAAGATTATTTCTGTTGGAGACGACGAACGAGTTGATGTTTCTGTTGCAGTGCAGGTACTGAGTCGAGAGCATGGAATCCGGATATTGCTTTGTGAGGGCGGGCCGAATCTTTACAGTGAACTTTTGAAGAAACAATTTATTGATGAGGATTTTCGGACGATTTCGCTTCAGGTGCTGGGTAAATCTACTGTTCCGGGGATCGAGCGGCCGACGACTTATGGTGACGTGAGCTATACGCCGGAAACTGCGCCGTGGTTTCGATTAGTCAGCATGCACTATGCGCTGCCTTACCACGCGTTTTTGCGTTTGCGCTACGAAGGGCACCGGAAGTTTTCGGAGTGAGGGTGGATGGCTGCCCGATAGGCGCGCAAGATAACGCTCTTGATATCAACTAAGGCTTCCCTGCAATGTGCTTAAGTAATAGAGCATCTCAGGAAGATTTTCATTCTTGATGGCAGACCGCAATTCTTCTTCTCCAAGAAGTTGTGTTTCACGCAAGAGAATGTTGACCAGGGTTCTGACTGCCGCATCGATTTCGGCCTCCGACCTACTCTCGGAGGGCTGGAGTTTCCCTTGTTCCTTCCACATGCTTAGAAAACTGGCGGCGTCATGAGAGGTTGAATGAAACAGGACAACAAGAGTTTCTCTAACGTAGGCGGCGACGGTTGTTTGAAGCTCCGCAACACTCTCTAGGAATGCAAGGCCGCCATTCGCTTCTGCGGGAAATTCTGGCGAGCATGTAAGCACGAGACACTTCAGCTCATCGTGGAGGCGCTTAAAGGCACGGTTCAGGCGCTGTATCGCTATCTTCGGCTTTGTTACTTACCATGATCACTCCATTCAATTTGCCTGCACAAAATACATTTACGATTATACGGCAAGGATGACGCCACTCAGGAGATTGGTGCTCCCCGCGACGATAAGCCCAGGGGCTGGAAGCCTCCTCTATTGCGATCGGTATGGCACGAGTGAACTCGTACCCTGATACAGGGATCAGCTGAAAGTTGACAACCGGCGAAGCTTGGTGGAGAATTTGGCGTAGGCGAACAAAAAGCGAATATTGTGGAGCTTCTTTTTGCCTCTGGATCTGACATGGCTGGAAATCTTGCCCGGTTGCGCTCTCAGGTCGAACTCGCCCTTGCCGGGCGCGTTACCGCTCCATTTACGTACAGGGACCGGAATTTTGCGGAGCACGTTTCCACCGGAATTTCTGAAATTGATTTGCTGGCGGGAGGTTTGCCGCGCGGCGCGCTGACGGAAATTTTTGGGCCGGACTGTTCGGGCCGCACGAGTTTGCTGTTTTCGGCGCTGAGCATGAGAACCGCGCATCTGGAAGCGTGCGCGCTGATTGATGGATGCGACGCTTTCGATCCGCAGTCGGCGCACGCGGCGGGAGTGGACCTGAAACAACTGCTGTGGGTGCGTTGCCGGAATATTCAGCAGACGCTGCGCGCGACGGATTTACTTTTGCAAAGCGGCGGGTTCGGATTTATCGCGCTGGATTTGAGTGATGCTTCGCGCGAGGTGGTGCGACACGTTCCCCTGGATGCGTGGTTCCGTTTCCGGCACGCGGTGGAGGATACGCAGACGATTCTGGTGGTTCTGGAACAGGAATCGAATGCGAAGACGTGCGCTTCGCTGGTGCTGCGGCTGGAAGGCGAGCCTGGGCGGTGGGCGACGAGTTCGCAGGCGCCGGCGGTTGCCAAACATGACGTGAAAATTTCGCGTGATGTAGGGGATTTTTCGCGGTATTCAATTTCGCGAGAGGCATTTTCGCGGAATCCGTTTTCGCAACAGGCATTTTCGCAAGGCGCAGTTTCACGCCATGCGGTTTCACGTCACGGACTTTCAAATTTGCTGAGTGGATTCGATGTTCGCGCGGAAGTGCTGCGTTCGCGCGTGCAGCCGGTAGTTAGAACAACTTTTCGCGAAGGGCTGGCGGCGAATGCGTCCGGCAGATCGGGAATTTTTGAAGCACACGCGACTTGGAATTACCAGAGCGGCGCGTGGAACGAACTGAAACCTAAATGACTAATTGTATTGCGTTGAAACTTTTATCGAGGCTGGCGAAATTTATTTCTTATGGCATTTGCATCTATTCACGTTCCCAATTTCATGGTGCAGGCGGTAGTTTCCGCGGAACTGGAGCTGCGCGGACGCGCGGTAGCGCTGGTGGATGGAGTTCCTCCGCTGTGCGTTGTGGTGGCGGTGAACGAAGCGGGGTGGCTGGCGGGAATTCAACTGGGAATGTCCGAATCGCAAACCGAGGAATTTTGCGATGTGAAAATACGGAGGCGTTCTGCGGCGCGAGAACGCGCACTGCATGCGGCTTTGCTGGATGTTGGATGGTCGGTTTCTCCTCGAATTGAAGATACCGCGCCGGACACAATTATTTTGGATATTGCCGGGCTACATTTGTTGTTTGGTTCTGAAGAACATATTGCTGACGAGTTAGTGCGACGTGCCGCGGCGCTTGGACTTTCCGCCCACGTTGCCGTGGCTGCGAATCTGGAAACGGCTCTTCATGCGGCGCGCGGATTTTCTGGAGTCACTTTAATTCCTGCGGGCGATGAAGCGAAATGCCTGGGGCGTTTGCCGGTTCACGCGCTTTATCCATCCATTGAAATTCAGGAAACTCTGGCGCGCTGGGGGATTCGTACGTGCGCTGCGCTGGCAGCGCTGCCTGTGTTGCAACTTTCCGAACGGCTGGGACAGGACGGAGTCCTGCTGCACGAACTAGCGCGCGGAGCGACGGTGCGTTCGCTGATGCTGGCCGAGCCGGGAATTTGTTTTGTGGAAGAAATGGAGCTTGAGGACGCGGTGGAGGATTTGGAGCCGTTATCATTTTTGCTGGGACGGTTGCTGGATCAATTGTGCGCGCGTTTGCAGGCGCGTTCGCTGGCGACTGCGGCGATTCATTTGCGATTTGATTTGGGCGATTTTTTTGGAAAAGAGGCGCAGGTGCAGAGTGAAAAATCTGCGGAGGACACTTCGTCCAAAGTTTATGAAAAAGTTTTGAGTTTGCCCGTGGCCATGCGGGATTCCAAAACACTTTTAAAATTGATGCGGTTGCAATTGCAGGCCAACCCGCCGCACGCGTCCATATTGAAAATTACACTTGCCGCTGAGCCGGCGCTGGCGCGAGCGGCGCAGGCGGGATTATTCCGCCCGAGCATTCCAGACCCGGAAAAACTGGAATTGACGGTGGCGCGGCTGGCAAGTCTGGTGGGCGATGCGAATATTGGCTCGCCTGAATTGCTGGATTCACATCGACCAGGAAATTTCCGGATGGGAAGGTTTGCGCCGGCGCGGGAAGAATCGCCGGCGCGCCGAAAAAAGCGCGGCGAGGCTACGACGGATCGTAGTCGGGCAAATCGTGGCGAACCAAAACATTCCGAAGAAAATATCGAGCCACAATTTCGTCAGACGGCTATTGCGTTCCGCATTTTTCGGCCGGAATGGCCGGCAAAGGTGGAGCTGCGCGAATCCTTTCCCACGTACATTAGTTTTCGCGGGATGCGCGGCAACATCACCGCGGCTTCCGGGCCGTGGCGCACTTCCGGAGATTGGTGGCGCGAAGATGCCTGGCAGCAGGACGAGTGGGACGTGAATGTGCGGCTGGATTTTTCTGCCGCGCGAAATAAGCGGAGTTCGTACGTGAGCGCGCGGGACGGGCTGTATCGGATTTATTACGACGGGATGCGGCAAAGTTGGTTTGTGCGCGGCAGGTACGATTGATGTGCGCGGAATTACTTTACACGGAACTTCACGCGCGTTCTGCTTTCAGCTTTCTGGAAGGCGCTTCTTCGCCGGAAGAATTGGCGGCGGCGTGTGCGGAACATGGCATGGCGTCCATGGCGCTGCTGGATCGCGATGGAGTTTACGGCGCGCCGCGTTTTTATCACGCGGCAAATAAGATTTCGATTCGCGCGCACATCGGAGCGGAAGTTACGTCCGCAGCGGGTTGGCGCTACCCACTACTGGTGCAATCACGCACAGGATACCAGAACCTTTGCCGCCTGATTACCATGATGAAATTGCGCGCGGCGAAAGGGGAAGGCGAAGTTTCGCCGGACGAAGTTGCTGAGCGCGCGCATGGACTTATTTGTTTGACGGGAGGAGACGAGGGACCGCTGAAGCATGCGCTGATGCACGGCGGAATTGAGCGCGGGATTACATGCGTGCGGCAACTCTGCGAAATCTTTGGGCGCGAAAATGTTTACGTCGAGTTGCAAAGGCATTTCAGCCGCGTGGAAGAAGCGCGGAATCAGGCGGCGGTGATCATCGCAAGAAAATTGCACCTGCCTTTGCTGGCCACAAACGGCGTTTGCCACGTGCCGCCACAGCGCCGGGAAGTGCTGGATGTTTTTACCTGCATTCGCAATCACCGCACGCTGGCCACCGCCGGGCGCCTGCTGAATTTTAATTCCGAGCGCCATTTGAAAACTTCCACGGAAATGAATCGGCTATTTGCTGATGTTCCCGAAGCGATTTTGAACACTGGGGTACTGGCTTCGCGTTTGCAATTCAGCTTGAAAGATTTGGGCTACAAATTTCCGAACTATCCAGTACCGGATGGAGGATCACAAAATCAATTCCTGCGGCAGCTTGCGCAGGAAGGATTAATTTACCGCTACGGAACGAACAACGAGCGAGCGCGTCTGCAAATTGAACGTGAATTGAAGCTGATTGAGAAGCTGGATTTGGCGGGCTACTTTTTGATTGTCTGGGACATTGTCCGATTCTGCCGCGAAAACAATATTCTGGTGCAGGGGCGCGGGTCGGCGGCGAACAGCGCAGTTTGTTATGCGTTGCGCATCACCGCCGTGGATCCCGTGGGGATGGATTTGCTGTTTGAAAGATTTCTTTCGGAGGAGCGCGGCGAGTGGCCGGACATTGATTTGGATTTGCCCAGCGGGGAACAGCGCGAGCGCGCGATTCAATATGTGTACGAGCGCTACGGCAAGCTGGGCGCGGCGATGACCGCGAACGTGATTACGTATCGCGGAAAATCGGCGGCGCGTGAAATTGGGAAGGTATTGTCATTCGATGCTGAAACTCTAGAGCGTTTAACAAGTTTGGTGGGCGCGTGGGAATACCGCGATTCGAAAGATACTCTAGACCGTCAATTTCACGACGCCGGATTTGATATGCGGCATCCGCAAGTCCGAAAATTTTTCGAGCTTTGCCTGGAGGTTCAGGATTTGCCGCGTCATTTGGGCCAGCATTCGGGCGGGCTAGTGGTGTGCCAGGGACAATTGGATTCGGTGGTGCCGCTGGAGCCGGCAACGATGCCGGGGCGCGTGGTGGTGCAGTGGGACAAAGACGATTGCGCCGACATGGGCATTGTGAAAGTGGATTTGCTGGGGCTGGGCATGATGACGGTGCTGGAAGATTCTTTGCAAATTATTCGGAAACATCACGGCGAGGAAATTGATTTGGGGCGGCTGCCGGCAAATGATCCCGCTGTTTATAGGGCGCTGCAAAAAGCTGACACGGTGGGAATATTTCAGGTGGAAAGCCGAGCGCAGATGTCCTGTTTGCCGCGCCTGCATCCGAAATGTTTTTACGACATTGTGGTGCAGGTGGCGATTATCCGGCCGGGACCGATCGTAGGGCAGATGGTGAATCCATATTTGAAGCGCCGCCGGGGCCGCGAGGCGGTGGATTATTTGCATCCTTCGCTGGAACCGGTTTTGAAACGCACATTGGGAGTTCCACTTTTTCAGGAACAGTTGCTGCGCATGGCGATGATTGCCGCGGGATTTTCTGGAGGCGAAGCGGAAGAGCTGCGTCGCGCGATGGGATTCAAGCGGTCCGAAAAACGTATGCAGGAAATCGAGCGGAAATTGCGCGCGGGGATGGGTCGAAACGGAATTGCACAGGAGGCACAGGAACAAATCATCCGGTCTATCACCTCGTTTGCGTTATATGGATTTCCCGAATCGCATGCGGCAAGTTTTGCGTTGCTCGCTTACGCCAGCGCGTACTTGAAATGCCATTATCTGGCGGCTTTTACGGCGGCGATGCTGAATAACCAGCCGATGGGATTTTATCAACCGGCATCGCTGGTGAAAGATGCGCAGCGGCACGGATTGAAAATTCGGCCGATTGATGTGACGTGTTCGGATTGGCTTTGCACGCTGGAGCCGAATGGCGCGGAGTTTAGCGTGCGGCTGGGAATGCGTTATGTGAAAAGTTTGCGCGTGGAAATTGCGGAGCGAATTGTTCAGGAACGCGCGGCGCGTGCGTTTACGTCCATAGAGGATATTAAATTGCGCGTGCCTGAAATACAGAAGGGCGAGCTGACTACGCTGGCCGAAATTGGCGCGCTGAATTTTATTGGCGGCAAGCACGGCGTGCATCGCAGAGATGCTTTGTGGCAGGTGGAGCGAGCTTCGCGGAATGCTGGGCCTTTATTTGAGTGTGAGGCGCGCGAGGAAAGTGAACAGGATGCTATGGCTTCGCCGCTGCGGGCGATGAGTCCTGAAGAAAGGCTGGTTTCGGATTTTTCCGGCACGAGCATGACAGTTGGATTGCATCCGATGGGATATCACCGCGCGAGAATGAAGAAACATGGCGTGCGTTCAGCGATTGAGCTGGGCAACCTTCCGGATGGAACATATGTGCGCGTTGCCGGCGGCGTGATTGCGCGCCAGCGGCCGGGCACGGCAAAAGGTTTTTGCTTTCTTAGCCTGGAAGATGAAACGGGCATTGCCAACGCGATTATTACGCCGCAGGTTTACGAGAAAAATCATCTGGTGATTGTGCACCAGCAATTTTTGCTGATCGAAGGACCGTTGCAGAATCAGGATGGAGTTGTTTCGGTAAAGGTAACAGGCGTGCGGGGAATATCGATTACTCGGGCGGAAACTGTTTCGCACGATTTTCATTGAGGACTGCGTGAGCGCTTTTGGGCAGTCATTGCATCCAACCTATGGGTTGTGATTTTTCAGCAGGAACGTTTCAGCCCACAGGAACGGCATTAGCCGGAAAGAGGCGTTATGTCATTCGGACTATACGCAGCTGGATTCGTGATTATGCTGGCCGGACTTATTTATGGGGCACACCTGATGCACGTGCCGCCACGATGGATTGGGGTTGGGGCTATCGTCCTGTTCGGCATCGGAATTCTTTCCGCGGTGAAGGCTACGCGGCAGAAAGATCCTTCCTGATCGCCGGATGTCGCATCGTGCTAACTCACGCGGCGTGTTGAAACCCCTCAACTTCTGTACAATCTAATGGACTCAAGGAGATTGCGATGATTCGATCCCTTTCCATTGGCGCTGCTGTTTTGCTGATTGCGTTTTTATTATTGTCAGTCGTGAGCAGAAATTCCGCGACGGCCGCCGTCACAGTTCCCAATCCAGTTGTGGATGATGCGCTCGCGTCGGCGAAAGGAGAGCGAACGCTTGTGGTGGCCGGAGGCTGTTTCTGGGGAATCCAAGCGGTTTTCGAGCATGTGAAGGGTGTGGTGCGGGCTACGGCTGGATATTCCGGCGGCTCTGCAAAAACGGCGGACTACGAAACTGTCAGCAGCGGAACGACCGGGCATGCTGAGTCTGTAGAAGTTGTTTACGATCCTTCGCAAATTACTCTGGGACAACTTCTGAAAGTGTTTTTCTCGGTGGCACATGATCCGACCGAGCTGAATCACCAGGGGCCGGACGACGGCACGCAATATCGTTCGGTGATTTTTTTCAGCGATGAGAATCAGCAGAAAATCGCGAAGGCTTATATTGATCAACTAAGTCAGGCGAAGGTTTTCCGGCGGCCCATCGTGACGCAAGTTGTGGGGCTGACGAAGTTTTATAAGGCGGAAGCTCATCATCAGGATTACGCCGTCAAACATCCGGACGACCCTTATATCGCGATAAACGATTTGCCGAAGGTGGAACATCTTCGCCAGCAGTGTCCGGATTTATATCGGAGCAAATAGGAGATTGAGGATTTCCTCGCAGCGATTGCGTCAGTAGCTACACGTCCAGGCCAATAAGACGCATCAACGCGAGCGCATTACTTTTCGCTACGATGCCTTCCTGAAGTTTGTAATCGAAACGCATTTTGCCGTCTTCGACATGATCCTGAAAATGTTTGTTTCTCACCACGCCGCCGAGCGGGATGGCAACCTCGGTGAGCGCAAGGTCATGCGTCGTAACAATTCCAATCGCGCCGTGATTCAGCAATGCGCGGAGCAAACCTTCCGCGCCGATTCTGCGGTCGTGCGAATTCGTTCCTTCCAAAAGTTCATCGAACAGGAAAAGCAGCGGCGTCGTGGCGTGGGTCAATTCAAAAACCTGCCTTATCTGTAAAATTTCGGTGAAAAAACTGGAGCGGCCTTCCTGTAATGAGTCGGCGCTGCGGATGCGCGTACCGATGGCAAGCGGCGTCAGGCGAAGTGATTTGCCGCGAATGGGCGCGCCGGCCAGGGCCAAAACTGTGTTGATTCCGACGGTGCGCAAGAATGTGCTTTTTCCTGACATGTTGGAACCGCTGATTAACACCAAGCGCTGGGTTTCGTCGAGACGGATTGAATTTCGCACGCATTTTGAGGATGGAATTAATGGATGACCCAGATCCGCGCCGTCAAAAAAAGCGCGTGAGGTTTCTTGTGGCACAAATTCCGGAAACGGATCCGCCGGATGCTCGTAGGAATATGCCGCGACCGAAAGCAGCGCTTCCATCTCTGAGACTACTTCGATCCAGTCTCGCATTCGCGAGCCCCAGCGGCGGCGCCAGGCTTCGGCAGCTAATCCTGTTTGGACGGTGTAAAGAAACGGAAGTTCCGCAGCGCGGCCAAGAAGACTGTTGCGGCCATCCATCCAGTAAACAATTCGCGCAAGTTGGCGGAGCGCGCGCGACGCGGAGCCTGTGTCCGTCTTCAGTTTCGCAACATGATTTTGTAGAAGCGGAGACGAGTATTGCTGGTCTTCGAGGCGTTGAAGAACTTTGGAAAAAAGATTGAGGCCTTCGGCGCTGCTCGTCAAGCCTTCGACAAGAGTTTCGGCGCGCCGCCAGAGCCAGCCCAAAACGCCAGCTTCCAGAAACAAGACAGTGAAGAGCGGAAGATAAAATGATTTCGCGAGTCCATATGCGAGTGCTGCGACTGCGCACAGCGCAAGCAGAGCTGCCGTTGCGCGCATCGCGCCTGACGGAAGAACTGACCGCGCCTCCGACCAGCCGATGAGCGATTCGGGATCCAAACTTGCGCGCAAATCTTCGCCGGTAACGGCTAGATCCTCACGCAAATCCAGCTTTTCGCGGAGGACGCTGACCAATTCCTGGCGCTCAATAATTTCGGGTGTTGGTGAAGGAGCGCACAACCACTTCGCGAGGCGGTTTTCACCCATTGGCAGTCGCGCGGTGGACAACAATTGGAAAAGGCCGCCGCGCACGAAGAGATCCAGGTCTTCCGCATAGATATGTTTTGGATCGCGGAAGCGTTCCCCGGTTTCGCCGGTGCCGGACCAGCGGTCTTCAATGCGCGCGATGCCGCGCTGATAAAACGCCGTGGCGGTTTCCGCGTGAGTGCGATCGCGGATTGTGCGTTCGTGGAAAAGCGCAAGTGCTAGGTAAAGCGCGGCTGGAATGAACAATAGATACGGCGTAACTAGCTGGCGCGCGAGGACCGCCCACAACATCACCAGTCCGGTAGCGATCGTTGCGAGTTTCCAATAGCCTACGCGAAGGTGAACCGCATTTTTCGCTGCGATCACATTCAGTCTTGCTTCGAGGCGCTGTGAATACTCGACAGATGGGTCGGACACAAATCCTCTCGCGGGAATCGCCGATCAATTCTCTAGCCTGCGTGAAATCAGTCAACTGCCAGGCGTAATTGCGCGGCTTCGGCTTGAATCACTGTTGACGCGCCTTGTAATCCGCTCGCGCTGGCGACAACACGAATTTCTCCGGACTGCTTGGCCGCTTGAACAAACGCCATGCAGAGCCCATTGAACGCGCTGCGCTTATTGGCTTTGTCCAGCTCATGACAACTTGGATCGCCGTTGCCGACGCCAATTAATTTCCCGGCGCCGGTGATTTCAAACGTCACTTCGTTTGACGCTACCGGCATGAGGCGTCCCTGGGCGTCAATAACTTCGACCGCGATGATCGACAAATCCTCGCCGTCGGCGGAAATTTTCTGGCGATCTGGACGAAGGACGAGCTTCGCAGCCGCGCCCGTGGTTTCGCGCTTGTCCATCAGCACAATCTTACCGTCTTTTGTTCCGCGAGCTTCGATTGTGCCGGGTGCGTATTTCACTTTCCACGCGAGGTGCGTATTGCGCTCCACTTTTTGCGAGCCGAGGCTTGCGCCATTTAAAAACAACTCGACGCTGTCCAAGTTCGAGTGGCACCAGACGTCAATTTCCTGGCCTTCTTTGCCGCTCCAATTCCAGTGCGGAAAAAGATGCAACACCGGGTTCGCGCCCCACCATGCCTGATAATAATAATAATTATCTTTGGGGAAGCCGCAGGTATCCATGATCCCGAAGTGCGAGCTGATGCACGGCCAGTTGTAGGGAGTGGGCTCGCCGCGATAGTCGAATCCCGTCCACGCAAATCCGCCGGCAAGAAATAGCCGGGAGTCGTAATCTTTCCACCATTTTTCCGCCGTTGCGGCCCACGGTGGAAAGTTCAAGTCATATGCGCTGACGTATCCGCGCTCCTTATCATTTTCGTAGATTCCGCGCGTGGAAACTGTGCTCGCGGTTTCCGTCCCGACCATCGGCTGGTTCGGAAATTGTTTATGGAAGTTGTCTATGTTTCCATCGGAGTAGTTACAGCCCTGCACGTCTAATACAGCGGATGCTCCTTTGCCCCAGCTTCCGTTCATGGCAATCGTCACCGGGCGGCTGGGATCCAGTTCCTTCGCGAGCCTCTTCATACTGGAAACAATTTTGGCGCCGCGCGGCGTGCCTTGTTCATGCTCCTCATTTCCGAGCGACCAGATAATGATGCTCGGATGATTTCTGTATTTGCGAATCATGCGTTCCAACTGGCTTAGGCCCTCGGGATTGGACGACATCATGCGCGTTTCGCACATCACCATCATGCCGAGGCGGTCACAGGCGTCGAGCAATTCCGGAGTTGGCGGATTATGCGAGGTGCGGTAGGCGTTTGAGCCCATGCTCTTCAGCCGCTCGACGCGATACGCTTGCAAACGGTCGGGGAGCGCGGAGCCAACGCCGGCGTGATCTTGATGATTGCAGGTACCTTTTAATTTTACTGACTTTTCGTTTAGGAAAAATCCTTTGTCGGCATCGAAGCGCGTGGTACGAATGCCGAAGTTAGAACCATCCATGTCCGTGATAGAGAGGTCACTGTGCACGAAGGTCGCTGCGTGGTAGAGATGCGGTTCTTCGACCGACCAATGCAGCGGTCGGTCAATTGTCACTTGGGAATCAAATGTGTAACTTCCCCAAGCAGGAACTGACGCAGGTTTCGCGAGCGCCGTCGCGATCTGCTTTTTACTGGCGTCGTAGATATCTGAATCTACTTTGCACGTTCGCGCTGTTTCACCCTCATTAAGCACTTCCGTCCGAACAAAAACCGTCGCTGAGTTCCCATGGATTTCCGAATGTATATAAACGCCTGCTGGCGCAATGAAGATCGGTTCCTTTTTTATCAGCCAAACGTGCCGGTAAATTCCCGCGCCTTCGTAAAACCATCCTTCTGCGAGAGTTGCATCTACGCGCACGGTCAGCACGTTCTTATCGCCGTAATTCACAAAGTCGGTGAGATCAAAACGAAATGGAGCGTAGCCGCTGAATTCTTCTCCAATATAATGTCCGTTGAACATCACCATAGCGTGACGGAATACACCGTCGAATTCCACCGCAATGCGTTTGCCTTCGTCCGTCGCCGGAATATCGAACACGCGGCGATACCATCCGATGCTCGTTTCCGGAAAATCCCGGCCGATTGGTTTTGCGCCGTGATCGGGAAGATCGTAGTGGCCGGTTGGCTTACCGTCTCTGTCGAGGACCGCTCTACCTTTTTCAAATGGAAGTTCAACGGCCCAGTCATGTGGCAGGTCAAGGGCTCGCCACTGACTGTCGTCAAAACTCGCGCGCGTGACAGGAGGAAAAGCACCGGACTTAGCGAATGTGGCCTCCCGATTTTGCGCGCCGAACCCAAAATCCTTTGCGGGATCGTCCGCGTGGCCGAAATGGAAGCGCCAGCCAAAATCCAATAGCAATGGTGGGGGTCCGCCAATTGCAATAATCTTCTGCGGGTTGAGCGGGAGCAACGCGGCGCTTTCGCCGGTAGTCGCAGCTTCATTCTTCGCCGCGCCAGACAACGGCAGCGCGGCCTTCGCGGCCGCTGCTCCCGCGGTTGCGGCCAATCCAGTCTTCAGAAATTTGCGGCGTGTCCAACGTGACATGTGGACCTCCGACGAGCGCGTCGAGTATATCGCGGCCAGAGCAAATTGGAATTAAGATGGCTGCGCGAAAGTGGAGGGGCTGCGATGCGAATCTCGAACATGGTGACGGCTGTGGATCTGCACGCCTGCGGCGAGCCGGGACGCGTGATTATTGGCGGCGTGATGGACGTGCCGGGCAAAACGATGTTCGAGAAAAAAGTTTACCTGGAAACGAAAGCTGATGGCCTACGCAAACGAATGTTGCGCGAGCCGCGCGGATATCCCGCCGCGAATTGCAATTTGATTCTGCCGCCGACACGGCCGGAAGCCGACGCCGGAATGATTGTCATGGAGCAGGTGGAATATCCACCGATGTCGGGCACAAATACGATTTGCGTGGTGACGGCACTGCTGGGAACTGGAATGGTTGAGGCACGCGAGCCCATCACAAAATTGGTACTGGATACCCCGGCAGGACTGGTGCACGTGGAAGCGGAAGTTCGCGATTCGCAAGTTGTGCGCGTGACGTTTGAAAATGTGCCGTCGTTCGCGGTGCATCTCGATAAGTCCGTCGAGGTTCCGCAGCTGGGCACCGTGCGCGTGGACGTTGCCTACGGCGGAATGTTTTATGTGATTGCTGACGCGGCGGTGCTTGGACTGCGTCTTACACCCGATGAAGGGCGCGACATTACGCGCATCGGCGAAATGATTAAAGCTGCCACGCGCGAACAATTGCCCGTGGTGCATCCGGAAAATTCTGGAATTGCGGGCGTAACAATTGCACAACTTTCAGGAACAGCAGCGCATCCGGATGCGCACGCGAAGAATGCCGTGGTCGTGAGCACAGGCCAACTTGATTGGGCACGGCCTTCAACCTGGACCGGTGCGATTGATCGCTCGCCGTGCGGCACGGGCACCTCCGCGAAAATGGCGACACTTCACGCGAAAGGAAAGCTCGCGCTGAACGAGGATTTTGTTCACGAAGGAATTTTGGGAACTACCTTCACCGGCCGGCTTATTCGCGAAACGAAAGTTGGCCCGTACCGCGCGGTTGTGCCGACCATCAGCGGACGCGCGTGGATTACCGGATTCGCGCAGTATGTGCTGGATGGCGACGATCCATTCCCTGAAGGATTCACGATTGGCGATATTTGGTGAAGAAACTAGCCTTTCGCGCGATTTCCGAAGCATTTTGATATTTTTGTGCGATTCGCAAACCAAATTATTCCACGGGAAAGAATTTCACTTAGGTCATTCAGAATCATTCACTTAGAGAATTCCAATGCGATTTTCGACGGAATTTTGATACAAACCCTCGCGCAAGCGCGTCCGGCGCTTTCACCATAAAATACCCGACCGCGCAAACATTTCGCGGAAGCCGCTACGTTCCGTGCAACTCCCCGTTATAATGATGGCGGAGGACGTACATGTCCGCTACCAAGCCCCAGCACCCGACGCGCACCGAATCCGACAGCATGGGCAACATTGCCGTGGTCAATAGTGTTTATTGGGGCGCGCAGACGGAACGCTCGCTGCTGCACTTTAATATCGGGCGGGACACGATGGCGCCGGAACTGATCCGCGCGTTCGGCATTCTGAAAAAGGCTGCCGCGCTGGTGAATCAGGAGCTTGGCAAACTTTCCGCCGAAAAATGTAAATTAATTTGCGCGGCCGCTGACGAAGTGATCGCGGGCACGCTGAACGAACATTTTCCGTTGCGCGTGTGGCAGACGGGCAGCGGCACGCAGACGAACATGAACGTGAATGAGGTCATCAGTAACCGCGCGATAGAAATGGCCGGCGGAGTGATGGGCTCAAAAAAGCCGATCCATCCGAACGATGATGTGAACATGTCGCAGTCCTCGAATGACACTTTTCCCACGGCGATGCACATTGCCGCTGCAGAACGCGTCCACAACGCGCTGATTCCCGCGGTGCAACAAGTGCACGATGCGATTGCCGCGAAAGCAAAACAGTTTGCGGATGTGATAAAAATTGGGCGCACGCACTTGCAGGACGCCGTGCCTCTCACGCTGGGCCAGGAAATGGGCGGCTGGGCAAGTCTTCTGGCGCGAGATATTTCCCGTTTGCGCCAATCGCTCGACGGCGTTTTCGATCTCGCGATCGGCGGGTCGGCGGTCGGCACGGGACTCAATACGCATCCGGAATTTGCGGCCCGCGCCGCGAAAAAAATCGCAGAATTGACGGGCTTGCCGTTCCGTTCGCACCCGGACAAATTCGCGGCGCTTTCCGCGCACGATGAACTGGTCTACGCCCATGGCGCGATTCACACACTGGCGTGCTCGTTGATGAAAATATCGAATGATATTCGCTGGCTGGCTTCCGGTCCGCGCTGCGGACTGGGCGAATTGCGCATTCCGGAAAATGAGCCCGGGTCGAGCATCATGCCGGGCAAAGTGAATCCCACTCAGTGCGAAGCGATGACGATGGTGGCGGTGCAGGTGCACGGCAACAATGCGGCCATCGCGTTTGGAGATTCGCAGGGAAATTTCGAGTTGAACGTTTTCAAGCCCGTGATCATTCACAATTTTCTGCATTCGGTGACGCTGATTCACGACGCGTGCCACGGTTTCGTGGAATACATGGTGAACGGAATTGAGCTGGATCGCGCAAAAATTGAATTTTACGTGAAGAATTCTCTGATGTTGGTGACGGCTTTGAATCCGAGAATTGGCTACGACAAGGCAGCGAAGCTGGCGCACACGGCGCTGGAAGCGGGCATCAGCCTGCGCGAAGCGGCCATCCAGCTAGGATATTTAAGCGGCGAAGAATTTGACGAGATTGTGCGGCCGGAGAAAATGACTCACCCGTAGAAATCGTGCGCGTTATCACGCGTCTGTCAGCGCCACCGAAAATATTTAGTCCGCGGCAAACTTGTCACAAGCACAAAAGGCTCCGGCTGTATTACACTCTCTCCGTTCCAAAATTGCCGGTTTGAATTCAACTGGAGGTGGGTTTGTGTGGAATCGTCGTCATTTTATTGCGGTGTGCTCAAGCGCGGGGCTTGCGGGAACACTTCTGCCAGGCGTGCTCTATACACTTGCGCAAGGCAAGCCAGCAATCACCAAGGAAATGATCGATAGCGCGGCGCAAATCGCCGACGTAAATATTTTGGACGAGTACAAGCAGACATTGCTGAACGCTTTGAACAATGCCACGCAGGGTTACGAGCAGATTTTCGCGCTGCACATGGCGAATGGTGTGCAGCCGGCGCTGGTGTTCGATCCACTGCCGATGGGGTGGAAGTTGAACACCACGAAAGCGCCGATGCGCGCGTCGGTTGCGCCGGCCGTCGCCACCAAAGCTCCTAAAAATATTGAAGATGTGGCGTTTTCATCGGTACGCGAACTCGCTGAACTGGTTCGCACGCGCAAAGTTTCGTCGATGGCGCTGACCCAAATGTATCTGGAACGATTGAAGCGCTACGACCCCAAGCTCCATTTCTTGATCACTTCGACGGACGACCGCGCAAAAGATCAGGCGAAAACTGCGGATGCGGAAATTGCGAAGGGCAAGTATCGCGGGCTGTTGCACGGAATTCCGTGGGGCGGTAAGGATTTGCTCGCGGTGAAAGGCTACCCAACAACGTGGGGCGCTGGAGGATTTGAAAAACAAACATTCGACGAGGACGCCGAAGTTGTTCAGCGGCTGGATAAAGCCGGCGCGGTTCTAATCGCCAAGTTGGCTCTCGGCGCGCTGGCGCAGGGCGATCACTGGTACGGCGGCATTACGCGAAATCCGTGGAATCCCGCTCAGGGATCGAGCGGCTCTTCGGCCGGTCCCGCTTCGGCGACGGCGGCGGGCTGCGTTGGATTCAGCATCGGCACGGAAACGCTGGGCTCGATTTCTTCGCCATCCACGCGATGCGGGGTGACGGGATTGCGTCCCACATTTGGATTTGTGCCGCGCACAGGCGCGATGGCGCTTTCCTGGAGCATGGATAAGATTGGTCCGATTTGCCGGGCCGTCGAGGATTGCGCGATTGTAATGAACACGATTCACGGGCCGGACGGGAAAGACCGTTCCGTGCAGCCCGCGGCGTTTAATTGGGATGCACAACTGAATTGGCGCACGCTGCGGGTGGGAGTATTGCAAAAAGATTTCACGTTGCAACCACTGGCCGAAGCCAAGCCCCCGAAGCCAATTTCGGAAATGACCGCGGAAGAAAAAGACCGCTGGGATACGCAGCAGCAACGCCGCGCCGCGGGATTTGCAACTCGCGAGTACGAGCACAAATTCGATCAGGCCGCTCTGGACAGATTAACTGCCATGGGCGTGAAAATGAAGCCAGTCGAGCTGCCTCCGTTTCCGTTTATTGGCGGCATGCGAGCGTTGCTACAGGCTGAAGGCGCCGCGGCGTTTGACGAACTTACGCGGACAGGCCGCGATAAATTACTCACCGAGCAAAGCCCGAGTGACTGGCCGAATATTTTCCGCACCGCGCGATTTATGCCGGCCGTGGAATACATTCAGGCAAATCGCGCCCGCATGCTGATGATCGAGGCGATGAATACATTCTTCAAGGATTTGGACGTGGTGGTTGCGCCGACGAACGGTCCACAGCTTACGATTACGAATTTGACGGGACATCCGAGCGTGATTCTGCCGAATGGATTCCGCGGCACCGACGCACAGAAGCCAGCTAACGAAAATCAAGGCGGCGGGCCGGGTACTCCGGTGAGCTTGACGTTCCTCGGAAATCTTTATGGCGACGCGAAAGTGCTGGCGTTGGCTCGCGCGTATCAGGACGCCACGGACTTTCACAAAAAACATCCCGTGCTGGATTAGTTGCGCAAACATTTATTGCATAAACAAAGGGGCATTCCACTATGAAACGCATCATGGTATTTGGCGGAACTTTCCTGGCCGCGATTTTGCTGACAGTTGTTGACGCGATGTCGGCGCGCCAGACTTCACAAACCGCAAAGCCTCCTGTAAAGCAAGGGGCTGCCCCCGCAGCCGCGCTGCAAAAAACGCCGGCAGAGGTTCACGGCCTTGACCTGGCTGATTTTGACCGGACGTGCAAGCCGTGCGATGACTTCTACCACTTTGTGAACGGCGGCTGGCTAGCGCACAACGAAATTCCAGCGGCATTTCCGGCCTGGGGCCGCGTGAATCAGCTTGCGGAACACAACCGCGATGTTTTGCACGAAATTCTTGAAGCAGCGGCCGCGAATAAAGCGAGCGCTCCCGGCTCCAATGACCAGAAGATCGGGGATTATTACGCGACGTGCATGGATACGGCGAAAATTGACGCCGCGGGGATTCATCCTTTGGATGATGAATTCGCGCGCATCGCAAACATTTCCGATGTGGCATCTCTGGAAGCTGAAGTAGCGCGGCTGCAGACCATGGGCGTTCACGCGATGTTTAATTTCGGATCGCTGCAAGATTTTAAGGACAGCACGGAGCAAACCGGCGGCGCGTTTCAGGGCGGCCTGGGCATGCCGGATCGCGATTACTACACGAAGACCGATGACGCTTCGACGAAATTGCGCGACGCCTACCAGGCGCATCTGGTGAAGATGTTCGGATTGATGGGAGATTCCTCCGAGCGCGCCACGGCGGAAGCCGCAACGGTGATGGGGATTGAAACAAAACTCGCGAACGCATCGATGACAAGAGTTGAAGTACGCGATCCCGAGAAGATCTATCACCGCATGGGATTGGACGATTTGGCGGCGATGACACCGCATTTCAATTGGCCCGCTTACTTCCGTGAGATCGGCTTCCCGGGAATTAACGTTGTAAATGCCGGTCAGCCGGAATTTTTCAAAGTTCTTGACGCGCAGCTTACTGCCGTGTCCCTAGATAACTGGAAAACTTATTTGCGCTGGCATTTGATCCACGCGACGGCGCCGTACTTGAGGACCGCGATTGTTAACGAGAACTTCGATTTCTTCGGCCGGACTTTGACGGGCACGCCAGAGCAACTTCCGCGTTGGAAGCGATGTGTCTCCGTGACCGACCGCGATTTGGGAGAGGCGCTCGGCCAAAAATATGTGGCCAAGGCGTTTCCTCCCGCCGCGAAAGCGCGCGCGATGGAGATGGTGAACAATCTAATTGACGCGTTGCGCGAGGATTTGAAAGCTTTGTCGTGGATGAGTCCGGAAACGCGCGTTCAGGCGCTGGCCAAGCTCAACGCAATCACCAAGAAAATTGGTTACCCTGATAAATGGCGCGATTATTCGGCGGTGAAAGTGGATCGCGTTTCCTACGTTCAGAATGTGATGCGCGCCCGGCAGGAAGATTTCCACTTTGACGCCGCGAAAATCGGCAAGCCGGTGGATCGCGGCGAATGGGGGATGACGCCGCCAACCGTGAACGCTTATTACAATCCTCAGTTGAATGAAATTGTTTTTCCCGCGGGTATTCTGCAATTTCCCCTGTTCGATGCCAAAGCCGATGACGCTTTGAACTACGGAGCGATGGGTTCCGTGATCGGCCATGAAATGACGCACGGCTTCGATGACCAGGGCCGGCAGTTCGACGCCACGGGTAACTTGCGTGACTGGTGGACAGAACAGGACGCGAAGAATTTTCTGGAGCGCGCGGCCTGCGTCCAGAAACAGTTCGACGCGTTTGTGGTTTCCGGCGATACCCACGAGAACGGCAAGCTGGTTCTGGGCGAAAGCATCGCCGACCTCGGCGGCCTGGTGATTGCGCATGCTGCATTTCAAAAAGCTCATGCCGGAAAACCAAACACGCTGGTAGATGGATTCACACCGGAGCAGCGGTTTTTTATTTCATTCGCGCGGGATTGGGGACAGAATCTGCGGCCGGCGTATGAGCTGATGCTGACCAATACCGATCCGCACCCGCTGCCGCGTTTTCGCGCCGTGGCCTCATTGCAGAATATGCCGGACTTTTCCGCGGCATTTGGATGCAAGCCTGGCGATGCGATGGTGCGTGCGGACGATCAGCGCTGCCGAATCTGGTAGTTGACTCTGGCTGCGCCAGATTTTCCGGCGTGAATTAATATTGAAGAGTTTTGGAGGATTCGCATATGAAACGCACCGCATGGCTCGTTTTGATTTGTGCTGCTGTAATTATGTTGCCCGTACTGTTTATCGTTCCGACGGGCCACGCAGTTCCGACCGATCAGACCGGACAGAATGCCCGGACAGAAACTCACGGGCTGAATCCCGCGGATATGGATCCGACGTGCAAGCCGTGTGAGGATTTCTACAATTTCGTGAATGGCGGCTGGGCCAAGACTCATCCGATTCCGCCCGCGTTCGCGAGCTACGGCCACTTCACGGAATTGCAGGATCACAATCAGGAAGCTCTCCACCAGATTCTTGACGAGGCTGCGGGGAACAAGTCCGCGAAGCCGGGTTCGGTAGAACAGAAAATCGGCGATTTCTACTCGAGTTGCATGGACACCGCGCAGAGCGACGCCGCTGGGATTCATCCGCTTGACGATGAGCTTGCGCGCATCGCAAAGATTTCGGATGTGATCGCGCTGCAAGCCGAAGTGGCTCATTTGCACATGATGGGCATCGGCGTAATGTTTCGCTTTGGCTCCACGACCGACCGCAAGAATAGCTCCGAACAAACCGGTTCAGCATCGCAGGGCGGAATTAGCTTGCCGAACCGGGATTACTACACGAAGACCGATGATCGTTCTACGCAGCTCCGTGACGCCTATCGCAAGAGTGTCGAAAAAATATTCGTTTTGGCGGGTGACTCGGCGGACCGCGCTTCGGCTGAAGCCGGCACCGTACTGGAAATAGAAACGAAGCTGGCTGGCGCTTCGATGACGCCTGTCGCGATGCGCGATCCCGACGTCACATATCACCGTAAGAGTGTCACGGAACTCGTTGTGCTCACTCCGCACTTTGACTGGCACGCGTACTTCCGCAACATCGGCTACCCGAATATCGCCGTCGTGGATGTAACCACGCCTGATTTTTTCACGACGTTGGATACCAACATCGGCGCCATTCCATTGAGCGATTGGAATACGTATTTGCGCTGGCATGTGATTCACTCCGCCGCGCCGAATCTTTCGGCTGCGTTCGTTGCGGAAAATTTCGATTTCTCGGGCCGGATTTTGACGGGTGCGAAGGAAGACCAGCCGCGCTGGAAGAAATGCGTGCAAGCCACTGACCGCGCGCTTGGCGAAGCGCTGGGACAAAAGTACGTAGAGAAGAATTTTCCGCCCGAAGCAAAAGCGCGCGCACTCGCGATGGTTCACAACTTGATCGCTGCGCTCGGAGAAGATTTGCAGACGTTGCCCTGGATGAGTCCTGCGACGCGCCAGCAAGCGGTGGCCAAGCTGAACGCGATGACGATCAAGATCGGCTATCCGGACAAGTGGCGAGACTATTCCGCGTTCCGAGTGGATCGCGGGCCATTCGTTTCCAACATGCTGCGCAGCGCTGAATTTAATTTCCACCGGAATCTCGATCGCATCGGCAAGCCGGTAGATCCGGCCGAATGGGGAATGACCCCGCCGACCGTGAATGCCTCCTACAATCCATCGAGAAATGACATCACATTCCCCGCAGGAATTCTGCAAGCGCCGTTTTTTGACGCCAAAGCCGACGACGCCTTGAACTACGGCGGAATGGGAACTGTGATTGGCCATGAAATGACGCATGGCTTCGACGACGAAGGCCGGAAGTTCGACGGACAGGGAAATCTGCGCGATTGGTGGACTCCTGAAGACGCGAAGAATTTTCAGGAGCGAGCCGAGTGCGTTTCAAAACAATTTGACGGCTACGTTGTGGTCGGCGATTTGCACGAGAACGGCAAATTGATTCTTGGCGAAAGCATCGCGGACCTCGGCGGAATGGCCATCGCTTTCCGCGCGCTGGAAAAAGCAATTGCGGGAAAACCACATCCGGCGATTGACGGGTTCTCGCCCGAGCAGCGATTCTTTATTTCTTCGGCGCGCATTTGGGGAGGTAATTCCACGCCGGAATTCGATCGCTTGCAGGTAAATACGAATCCGCATCCGCTGGGTCGTTTTCGCGCCATCGCGGCGCCCTCGAATCTGGATGCTTTTGCAAAGGCATTTGACTGCAAAGCGGGCGCGCCGATGGTGCGCGAACAGCCTTGCCGAATCTGGTAGTGCTAAGAATATAGCCAATGGGCTGCGCGGCGTGTAGTCGTGCGTCGCCGGGAAATATCTCCACAGAAGCGAGGGAAAATAATATGAGCCAAGGTTTCACTCGGAAATGTAATTTTCTAACCGCTGCGGCAACCGCGCTATTCATGGTTGCGACGGCCACGCCCGCTTTCGGACAATCCACTCAAGATCAAGCCGCGCAACAAGCCGAAGAAGCAGCTCGCCTAGCGGCGCAGGCCTGCACGCCGGGACCAGTAACACTTCCGACTCGTTTGCAGAGCGCGCCGTGGGCGGAAACATTGAAGCAGGGTGACTACACGATTCGCGATTTCCATTTCCGTTCCGGCGAAACGTTGCCCGAATTGAAGCTGCACTATTACACGCTGGGAGCGCCTGAACGCGACGCGAGCGGCAAAGTCAGCAACGCCGTAATCATCGGCCACGGAACCGGCGGAACTGGGCGCGCTTTTCTCACCGCGACGTTTGCGGGAGTTCTTTTCGGCCCCGGCCAATTGCTGGACGCAAAACACTACTTCATCATTCTGCCGGATGGCATCGGCCACGGCTGCAGCAGCAAACCAAGCAACGGTCTGCACGCGAAATTTCCACACTACGATTACGACGACATGGTTCTAGCGCAACATGCCGTGGTTGTCGACGCGCTAAAAGTGAATCATCTGCTGCTGGTGATGGGCACTTCCATGGGCTGCATGCACGCCTGGGTGTGGGGCGAAACGTATCCTGATTTCATGGACGGACTCGTACCATTGGCGTGCCAGACCGTGCAGATTGCCGGGCGCAACCGCGTAATGCGCAAGGCGGTTATGGACGCAATCACTTCAGACCCGGAGTACAAGAACGGCGAGTACACAACGCAGTTGCACGGGATGATCGAGGCCGAGGATATTCTTTTGCTGATGGGAAGTGTGCCGCTCTACTGGCAGAAGACCTATCCAACACGGGATCAGGCGGACGCGTTTCTCGATCAGCGGCGAAAATCAGGCATTGCCAATACAGATCCGAACGACATGCTTTATTATTTCAACGCATCGCGCAATTACAATCCCGATCCCGATCTGGAAAAAATCAAGGCGAAGGTGCTGTACATCAATTCCGCCGACGATGCTATCAATCCGCCCGAACTGGGAATTGCGGAGCGCGAAATCAAGCGCGTGAAAGACGGAAGGTTCGTCCTACTGCCCATCACGGACCAGACGCGCGGCCACGGCACGCATTCGCTTCCGGCAATCTGGCAGAATTATCTGGCGGAATTGCTTCACTCGCTGGGCCGCTGATTTAGCGTCATTCAAAAAATTGTGGGCGGAAGAATCTCCGCCCACGCCATGCCAAATTAAGAAAAATCCTTCAACCGCAGAATGATTCGATCAGTGTCCCAGTCCCTTTGGACTGGATGTAATCGGCAATCCCGGCAGATACCGCTTGCGCATTTCGGCCGTGGTCATCATGCCCTTGTGCACACTCTGAGCAACCAGGCTGTTGCTTTGCGTTGAGTAGGTGACAAATATTGTGTCGCCAGTGCGAAAATCGGTAAGCTTCAGCGGTTTTCCGTTTTCGTCAACGTACTTCGTCTTGTCATTGACGCCGATAGTAGATGTAATTTCCGTCGGCCGCAGAAGAACCAAAGCGTTGTGTGTCTTATCCACTGAAGAAATGATGAAAAACTCGTCATTCCCGGCTTTCGCTTGTACCTGTGCGCGGACCGCAAACGCCGAAGACAAAATCAGGATGGCAAGCGCCGCGAACGAAATCGACTTCCGAATGTTATTCATATCGTAGGGCCTCGATGGGATCAAGCGACGCGGCTTTGCGCGCCGGATAGTAACCAAAAACTACTCCAACTGCCGCAGAAAAAAGCACGGAAATGAGAATGGATGACGCCGGAATCAGCGTGGGCCATTTCAGCATGGCCGAAACGGCATTGGAAGCGAAGAAACCGAATACCACTCCGATGGCTCCGCCAAACATACTGAGCACAACAGCTTCGCTCAGGAATTGCCGCCGAACATCATTTTCCGTGGCGCCGACGGCCATGCGGACGCCAATCTCGCGCGTGCGCTCGGTTACCGACACCAACATAATGTTCATGATTCCGATGCCGCCAACGATGAGCGAAACTGATGCGATGCAGGCAAGCAAAAGTTCCATCACGCCAAGTGTTTGCGCGCGAGCCTGCGCGATATCGGTGGGGCTGCGGATGATGAAATCATCCGGCTCCGAAGAGCGCAGGTGATGCCTCTGACGAAGCAGCGAGGAAATTTGCGTCTGTGCGGCGTCCATATCAGCCGACGACGTAGCGGAGACGTTGATGTTTTGCAGCCAGGAAATTCCCGCAAGCTTTTTCATTACTGTTGTGTAGGGCAGGATCATCGTATCGTCCTGATCCTGTCCGTATGGTGACTGCCCCTTCGCCGCCAGCTCGCCGATCACGCGGAACGGCAGGCTGGAAACGCGAATGGTCTGTCCAACAGGATTGGCTTCGGCAAATAGATTCTGCGCCACCGTATGGCCGATAATACAAACATCGGCGGCATTTTGAACGTCCTGGTCGCTGAACGCCGCGCCGCGCTCCACCGGCCAATGACGAATCTGCAGAAAATCCGGCGAAGCGCCCTGTACTCGAGTGAACCAGTTCTGATTGCCAAACACGACCTGAACGCCGGCGCCAACGCCTGGCGAAACCCGGCTGACGGTTGAGATTTGCTCCTGAATCGCGTTGGCGTCAGCGACGACAAGCGTTTTGGTAGCCGCGCTGCCAAGGTGGACGCCGCCGAGATTCACGCTGCCGGCGTTCACGGTGATCAGGTTTTCGCCCAGGCTCTGAATTTGCTCCTGCACTTGCTGCGAGGCTCCTTCGCCAATCGCAACGGTGCAGATCACCGCGCCAACGCCGATGATGATGCCGAGCATGGTCAGCAGCGTGCGCATCTTGTTGCGCGCAAGAGCACGAAACGCGACGCGTAGAACTTCGCTATATCTCAACGGCCACCTCCACGTCCTCCACCACCGCCGCCTGGACCGCCTCTTCCGTTCTGGTTCAGCGGATTGGTACCGCCGGTTGCGGCCTTAGCGCCGCCTTCCTGGAAGGTAATGAGTTGGTCGCCTTCCTTGAGTGGGCCATCTTTCATCTGCGTACTCACGTAATCGGTGATGCCGCTCATAATCGCGATTGGTTTGAGCTTGCCGTCCGCTGTCTTGGTCCAAACGACTTGTGCGCCGCCCAGATGGGTGCGGTAAGCGGCTGGAGAAATTTTATTCGCCACGTAAAGCGCCCGAAGATCGGCGAAGGGCATATCAGGCACGTATGAGAGCGCGGCATTCGGAATCATTATGACGTTATCCGCCTGACCTGTGGGGATGGTGACATATGCCGTTTCGCCCGGAAGTAGTATTTCGTCCGGATTTTCAAAGTCAATGATCGTGGAGTAGGTCACAACGTTTTGCACCGTCGTCGCGTTCAAACGTACCGTGCTTACGCGGCCATGAAATTGTTCGCCAGGAAAGGCGTCAACCTGAAAGGTGCAATCTGCTCCCACGTGGATATTACCAGTATCCGATTCGTCGGTAGCGGCATAAAGTTGCATGCGCTTCAGGTCCTGTGCGATCGTGAACACGTTTGGCGCCGTCAACTGGGCAGCGACAGATTGTCCTACGGTAATGCTGCGTTGAACGACGATGCCGTCGATCGGCGACGTGATTGTCGAATAATTGAGGTTGGTAATCGCCTGATCCAGAGAACCTTGCGCGGCCTCCACTTGCGCGTGGGCCTGCAACAATTGCGCTCTCACTTGGTCGAGCTGCGCTTTGGCCTGGTTCACCTGCGCCTGGCCCGAGACAACCGAGGCTTCCGCCTGGGCCAGCGTCGAATCGGCAAGATCGCTCTGGTCCTTTGTATCAATTCCTTGAATCGCCAGATTGTGAACTCGCAGCCCGTTGGCGCGTGTGTAATTCGCGTCGGCCTGCAACTTCGCTACGTTCGCTTGATCCACCTGAATCGTCGCTTGCGCGGACTGTAGGCTGGCCTGAACGTTCTTCTCGTTGCCGAGCGCGTTGTCCAGATTCCCTCTCGCCGTAACGTACTGCGCTTCATAGAACGCAGGGTCAAGCTGCGCCAGTACCTGGCCGGCATGGACGCGCGTATTGAAATCGGCGAACACGAACTGCACCGTGCCGGAAATGAACGAGCCGACCGGCACCGTCGTCAGGGCGTTTATTGTGCCCGTCGCCTGAACCACGGACGTGATCGAGCCACGCCGCACGTTCGCCGTGGTGTATTTGATCTCGGCCGGACGGCTCCGAACGACGAGCCAGCCTCCACCGCCAAAAAGGACCACCACACCAAGAGTAGTAGCAATCAGATGCTGGCCGATAAATCTGGGTAATTTCATGTGGGTTCTACCTTTTCCTGTGTATTCCGATTATACCGACGTATCCGCGCGTCGCCCAGTTTCCAAATTGGAAGGCATGCTCCGATACGGGCGGGGGACCGCCAGTTACGTAACTTCCCGCTATCATTATGACGTATTTGCGCCTCAGCCGGTTACCTTTGATGCCGGCTGCCCGGCCGGCGCGAATTCCCAGCCAATTCTTGAAGATATTCCCGAATTTTGCAATAAGATGTTCTGGCTTTAAGGGGGAACCATGAAGAAATCGTGTTGGTTTGTAACAAATTGCGTTGCCGCTGCCGTCTTGCTATTTACGGCGACCGCCGCCCTGGGTCAGACAAAGCCTGCGTCCGCGCCGGGCATGACCTCGGTCTATCCGATACAAGAGGGATTTGTGGATGCGCACGGGGTGCTCATCTATTACACGACGATTGGCCGTGGCGCGCCCCTCGTCATCGTTCACGGCGGCCCGGGCGCTTCGCACGATTACTTCCTGCCGTACCTGCTTTCCCTCGCCCGCCACAACAAGCTCATCTTCATTGACGAGCGCGGCTCAGGACGCTCGGAAAAGCTGGAAGATCCGAAGGGCTACACCGTCGAAAATATGGTCGAGGATGTTGAGGCCGTGCGGCAAGGACTGGGCCTCGGCAAAATCGCGCTGCTCGGCCATTCCTACGGCGGAGTTCTTGCTCAAGCATACGCGTTGAAATATCAGCGAAATCTGACGCAACTGATTCTGTGTAGCACTTTTTCAAGCACGCGTGCCATCAACGAAGTGTTCGTCCGCATGAAGCAGAACATGACGCCCGAATTGCGCGATCGGATCAACAAAATGGAAGCAGAAGGATTATTCGGTCACGGAAAAGACTACGAGAAAAATCGCTACACAAACGACTACATGGTCGCCGCATGGGGGGAAGGATATTTTCCATACCTTTATCAGAACCATCCGGACGCAAACTTCGATCCCATCGGGCAGGGCGTCACCTCTTGGGATCTTTATCGCGAGATGTGGGGTTCGCACGGCGAGTTCGTGATTGATGGCAATCTCGTCTCGGTAGAATATACGGATCGCCTTTCCACAATTCATGTGCCCACTCTGATTACCGCGGGCGATCACGACGAATCCGATCCCGCCATGTCACAGGTGATGCATCAAAAAATCGCCGGCTCGAAGATCGTCATTTTACCCAAGAGCGGCCATATGACGTTTGTGGATCAGCCGGGAATGTTCCTGAACGCGGTGGAAAGTTTTCTGCATCCGGCCAACGCAAGTGGAGCCGGCGAGAAAAAGTAAGGGTAGGGTAGTCGACGAATGATGAATGGTAGGCTCGTGGGGACTCGAACCCCAGACCTCCACCGTGTCAAGGTGGCGCTCTAACCAACTGAGCTACGAGCCTATAGTGCACGCAATTCTAGCATAGGGCCCTTTACTGAACCGAGCGTGCCGCCAGACTGTCTTGTAGGTGGGCCGTCTGCCGGTACGTGGTGCACGCAGAAGGCCGGGGAGGACTAGCGATGAGCGCTCTTCTGCAGGACCTGCATTTTTCGTTGCGCATGTTCGCAAAACGTCCCGGCTATGCTGTCTCGCTAATACTTATCCTCGCGCTCGGCATCGGTGGCACCTGCACGATTTTCACAATCGTGAATGGCGTGCTGCTCGAACCGCTGCCATATAAAAATCCGGATCGCATTGTATTTACGATCGGCATGACAACTGATTCCGGGATCGATCCCCTCGCGTGGTGGCGGCAAGCCAAAGCGTTTGAAGAACTCGCCGTTTACCAGGCGGGAGGCGTAAATTTCACCAATGCCACAGAGTCCGAGCGCGTGCCCTGCGCCGTAGTCTCAAGCGGCTTTTTCGGTGTTTTTCAAGTGCACGCAATGTTGGGTCGCACTTTTATTCCGGAAGATGCAAAACCCGAACGCAATCTGGTTGCCGTTCTCAGCTTTCCGATTTGGCGGAACGCGTTCGCTGCCGATTCAAACATAATCGGCAAAGTGATTCAGTTGAACGAAAAATTTTATACGGTTGTTGGCGTCATGCCGCAGGGATTTGGATATCCAGCCCATACCAGCATCTGGGTTCCTCAGCCTTCGGATTACCGCATGTATTTGGACATCGGCTCCGACGTCCAGCGTGATGCAGGCCGTGCTTTCGCAACCATCGGCCGTCTTCGGGAAGGAGCCACGCTTCTTGAAGCGAATGCTGAACTCAAGCACCTCTTGCAAGGCTATGACGAAATGAAACGCAAGAAGCAGTCCAACTATGGCGGTGGTGGCCGCATCGGCGCGACTCCCTTGAAGTATCTTCTGGTGCGGGATTCACTTATAGGTCTTCTGGCGTTGCTGGGAGCCGTGACTTTCCTTCTGTTGATTGCATGCGTGAACGCTGCTCAGATGATTCTTGCCCGCGCCGCCGCCCGGCAAAAGGAAGTTGCGGTGCGCCTCTGCCTGGGGGCTTCCCGCGGACGCATCCTGCGCCAAATGCTGACGGAAAGCACGGTCATCGCCTTGGCTGGCGGCGCGGCTGGAATTCTGATTGCGTACGTGGGCGTGAAAGTTACGCAACTCCTCGGACCGAAAGATATTCCCCGCCTCGCCGACGTTCGCCTCGACTGGCGTGCATTAGGTTTCGCTCTCGGCCTCTCTCTACTGGTAGGGATTCTTGTTGGGTTAGTACCGGCGCTTCAAACCATGGCGCAGGATCTGACGGGCGCGCTTAAACAAGAATCCTCGCGAGCTACCGGCTTTTTGCGAAAAGGTTTGCGCGCCGCGATGGTGATCGGTGAAGTTGCGCTAACACTGATCCTCCTTTTGGGAGCAGCGTTGATGATCAAGAGCCTTAACAACCTGATGCGCATCTCGCCCGGATTCCAGACACAGAATGTGATCAGTATGGAATTCTCGCTGCCCCCGGCGCCCGCTTTGGTGAGCGCGACGGCAAAGCACGCAAATCAAACGTCGACGGAAACTGCGCAGCTCGCCGCATTCGCCGCCGAAAGCGACCGAGTTGCGATCTTCAATCACAAGATGACCGACGCGATCGCGCAACTTCCCGGCGTGGTTTCGGTCGGAGCAGTCGACAAATTGCCGCTCGGAGGCAAAGCCGGTGGTGGTCTTTTTGTTGATCTCGGCAGTAAGACTTTCAAGTTCGCGCACGGGCAAGCGGTCAGCGGAGATTATTTCCACGCCATGGGCATCCCTATTCTCGAAGGCCGCGCGTTTTCCGAAGCCGATTCCCAGAACCATGCGAGTGTTATCGTCATTAGCAGAGCAATGGCGCACGCGTTTTGGCCTGGGGAAGATTCGCTCGGTAAGCCTGTAATGTTGGAGGAATCGGGCCCTCAAAAACCACCGCGAGAAATCATTGGAATCGTAGGAGACGTTAAATACGCCGGCTTGGGCGAGGATACGGGCCCTGTTTATTACCTGCCTGCGGATCGGGGCAGCCTCACGCTTGTAGTCCGCACAGCGTCGGATCCCCGCGCTCTTATGAAGATGATCCGCGATTCGTTCGGCAAACTTGCCCCTGACGTGCCAATCTTCAACGTCCGCACAATGAGCGAAGTTGTCGCTGACTCCACATCCGCGCCGCGTTTCCGTGGAGTCGTTGCAGGTATTTTCGCAGCGCTCGCGTTGGTGCTTGCAGTCTTCGGGCTCTACAGCGTAGTGGCGTACTCGGTCACATGCCGCACGCATGAGCTGGGCGTACGAATGGCGCTGGGCGCCCAGCCCCGCGATATTTTGCTGATGGTCACGCGGGAAGGCATGTGGCTCGCGCTCGCGGGCATCGTGCTCGGTGCACTCGGTTCGCTCTGGGTGAATACGATGATTGCCACGTTGCTCTACGGCGTTACGACGACCGACCCTGCAACGCTAATCGCCGCCGCAGCCGTGCTCGCAGCGGGCACTATTATCGCGTGCGTGTTGCCCGTACGCCGCGCCAGTCACACCGATCCTTCTTCGGCTCTGCGGTACGAATGATTTGAAAACTTTCGAGTGAGATTTGAGATGAGCTGTGCAGAGAATTAGTGACGCAACCCGATCACCCCCAATGAACCCTTTTCTTTCTGAAGCGAAATAATTCGTTCAAATGTCCCAATAATTGTGGATACTGGCGTCGACATTCTAACCGCGCGGTTGCTGAAGTCGAATCGTTCGCGGCAACGAAACCATGAGGGCGTTTCGATGACTATGCTCAAGAACAGACGGGTCGTAGTTTCATGCCTGCTGTCCCTCACCGTAGCGTTTGCTGCCACTCCCGCCGCCAGCCGGACGCCCGCACAAGCCACCGCCAAACCACCGGACAAGAAAGCCGTTCTTGAAAAAGCGCTGCAGACTTACTACATCCTCGAAAATCAAGGCTTGAAGTCATTCCAATGCGTTGTCCAACCCGACTGGAAGAAATTTATGGATATGATGGCGCAGAAGCCGTCGACGGGTGAAGATCCAAGACTGGCGCTGCTAATCCCCGTTCAGTATTCCGTTGTGGTCGATAATCAAGGGGACCCCAAAATTACTCCATTCCTAGAAACAGGAGGAACGCCCGATCCCAGCGTGGACGGAATCGTCGCCGGCGCTCAACGAACGATTCTAGGATTCTTCCAATCGTGGAACTCGATGGTGCTTTCAAGCCTTTTTTCACCTTCCGAAGAAGACAGTTACACGCTTTTCGACCAGCCGGATGGATATAAGCTTACCGAGAAAGCCGAAGAGCAGAATATTGAGCTCACCCTTACAAAAGATTTTGTGCTCACAACAATGCATGTAACCGCACCGGGTGTAGTTATTTCGATAAGACCCAAATACACGAAGATCGACAAAGGCTTACTGATGACCGGCTTGGATGACGACATCAATAACGGATCACAGAAAGTGAGTGTGCAAATTCAATATCAGACGGTTGAAGGGTTCCAGTTACCGGGCAAAGTGAGTTACCAGGTCACTTTTTCAAATCAGACGGTCGCAATGGAGATGGCCTTTACGAAGTATCAGCTCACCAAGCGGTGATGTGAAACCTATCGTTCCTCGCTTCCGTTTTCAGACAACGGGTAACGGCACGGCGGATCAAATCTTTCAGCTCATGGCGGAAGCAACGTAGTAAATCAGCACAAAAAACGCGATATTGACGCCAACCGCCAACAGAAACGCCTGCATTCGTTCAATGTGATCGAGCTCCTCAAACACGACCATGATTACGACCGTGCTGCCGATTCCGGCCAGAAGCGCGCCAACAACCGGCACGACCGCCAGCCAGCTGACCACTGAACCCAACAGTAGCGCCCGTATGAGCGGCATCAACGTGCCGGTGCCGCCAAAGAGTTTCTTCGCCAGAAAATGACAGATGCCGTACCGCAGAAAATCGATGAGAATTCCCGCCGGTACCATGGCAAGGCTGAGGGTCACCTTTTGAGGATCTAACTTCAGACCGCTGGCAGCTGCAAGAGCGAAACCAAGCAACAGAGGCATGGTTGCACCAACAATCCAAAATAAAATACCGTAAATAAGTGCATTTGGATCGCGGGAGTTGCGGCGAATTGCCGTGTCATCCCAGAAAACGATTTTCCATCCCTGCATGAAATAATATGCGGGCGGAAATCCAATTTTGGATGGCGCTTCTTCCGATTCCACTTGCGGTGCAATACTGGAACAATTGTGTGTAAGGCCATACGACTGGCCGCAGACAGCGCAGATCATTTCGCCTCCTCGAGTGGCGCCGCTGGGGGAAATCTACCAGACCAGTATTCAGAATCGATCTTTATCTTTTTGCCAACGGCGCCGCGGTCTTTCTAAGCGCGGTCTATATTACTTGCGCCGCATTGCACTCCGGACTATCCTCCGCACCATGAGAAATCTTTGTGCGATCGAGGAGTATTGCAAATGCGCCGATTGATTTGCAGTTTGGGAATAATTTTTCTGATGGCAAGCGCGATGTCCATAGCATTGCGCGCGCAAGGCCGCGGCAGCGCGCAACAACGCCAATTCATTAAAACTGACGCGCCGGTGATCGCTCTCGCTCACGTAAAAATAATTGACGGCACTGGCGCCGCGCCAAGCGAGGATCAAACCATATTGATCAGCGGCGGCAAAATCGTCTGGATGGGCTCCGCCGCGCAGGCGAGCATTCCCGCAGGCGCGCAAGTCATGGATCTGACCGGCTACACCGTAATGCCTGGCATGGTCGGAATGCATGAGCACATGTTTTATCCCGCAGGAGGCCAGTACAACGAACTTTCCGTCACGGCTCCGCGGCTTTATTTGGCCTGCGGCGTGACAACTGCGCGGACCGCAGGAAGTCTCGAGCCTTATACCGACTTGAATCTGAAACAAATGATTGATGAGGGCCGCGCCATCGGACCCAAGATGAACGTCACTGGTCCGTATCTCGAAGGTCCTCCGGGAACTGGCGTGCAGATGCACCAGCTTTCCGGCCCGGACGAAGCGCGCGAACTTGTGAATTATTGGGCGGCGCTTGGCGCGGGTTCGTTCAAAGCTTATATGCACATCACGCGCGCTGAGCTTTCCGCTGCCATCGTTGCGGCGCACTCGCACAACGTGAAAATAACCGGCCACTTGTGCTCGATTGGTTTCAAAGAAGCAGCCGCGCTCGGCATTGATAATCTGGAACACGGGCTCGTCGTTGATACGGAATTTAATCCAGGTAAATCGCCGGACGTTTGCCCCGCACAGAGCGATACTTTCGCCACCATCGCAAAAATGGACGTGGAGGGCCCGGAAATTCAACAGACAATCCACGATCTCGTCGCTCACCACGTGGCGATCACTTCAACTCTGCCCGTATTCGAGACGTTCGTGCCGAATCGTCCACCGATGCAGTGGATGTCTCGCGCGCTTGACGCGCTTCTGCCCGAAGAGCGTATCGCTTATCTGGAAGGCCGCTCGCGTACCACCGCAAACGCCAACACTCCGTGGAATACGCTGCTGCAATCTGAAATGAAATTCGAGCGTGACTTCGTCAAAGCCGGCGGCGTGCTTCTCGCAGGAGTAGATCCTACTGGCGGAGGCGGCGATTTGCCCGGATTCGGCGACCAGCGCGAGGTGGAGCTTCTCGTCGAAGCCGGATTCACTCCCGCCGAAGCAATTCACATCGCAACAGCGAACGGCGCGGAATTTCTCGGCCTTTCCGGAAAGATCGGTACGCTCGCGCAGGGAAAATCCGCCGACATCATGGTGATTCACGGCGATCCCGCGGCACACATCACCGATATCGAAAGAGTTGAAATTGTTTTCAAGGACGGCGTAGGCTACGACTCGCTGAAGCTAATTGATTCCGTGAAGGGTATCGTTGGCCTACGCTGAAGATTCAAATCTGAACATCAGTTTCGACGGGCGCACCATAATCCACGCCTTCCAGCTCAAAGCCGAACAACGAACGAAACTCGCGCTGAAAATCTTCGTAAGCCGTAAGCTGACGTAAATTCTCCGTTGTCACTTCCGGCCACACGCGCGTGATATCCGCCTGAACATCTGCGCGCATTTCGCGATCGTCCATACGAATGCGCCCTGCTTCGTCGGTCGCAACCTTTGCGCCTTCTCCAAGAAAATCAAAAAACAACCGCCGCATCTGCTCAATCGTTCCTTCGTCCAGTCCGCGCGCCTTCAGCGCCGGAAGCAACAAACTCAAATACAGCGGCACAACCGGAATCGCCGACGAAGCCTGCGTTACCACAGCTTTATTCACGGACACATACGCACTTCCATCCAACTTGGTTTTCAATTTCGAGTTAATCCGATGTGCCGTCGCGTCCACATCTTTCTTCGCTTGCCCGATTGTGCCATCGCGATAAATCGGCCAGGTCACCTGCGGCCCGATGTAGGAATACGCCACCGTGCGCGCGCCCGGCGCCAGCAATCCTTCTACAAGCAGCGCGTCAATCCACATTTCCCAATCTTCGCCACCCATCACAGCAACCGTATCCGCAACTTCCTGTTCACTCGCCGGTTCGAGTGTCACCGGCATAACTTTGCCCACGTCCAGATCGATCGTTTTATTCGTGAACGGCTGCCCAACCGGCTTCAGCGCGGAATTAAAAACTTGTCCCGTCCGCGGATGCACTCGCCGCGGTGACGCCAAACTATAAATCACCAGATCCAGCGGCGTCATGTCCTTACGAATAATCTCGATGGCCTGCGCTTTTGCAATGTCCGAAAACGCATCCACGTTTAAGTTCGACGCAAACAGACCGTCGCGCCGCGCAAAATCATGGAACGCCGCCGTGTTGTAATACCCGGCCGAAGCCGTCTTCACGCCTTCAGCAGGCCGCTCAAAAAAAACTCCCAGCGTCCGCGCGCCAAATCCCCACGCCGCCGCGATTCGCGAAGCAAGCCCGTATCCCGTGGAAGCGCCAATCACCAGCACGCTTCGCAATCCGGCGCGCCGCCCCGCTGATCCAGATGTGATCGCCGCGATTTGCCGCGCTACATTTTGCCGGCATCCTTCCGGATGAGCGTTAATGCAAATGAATCCGCGTGATTTGCGCTTGATAATTTGTTCAGGCATTGGGTTCGGCCCGCTCCGTCAATTCTTTTGACTTGTATGATATTGCGCCAGCAATCGCTCGCGGTCTTCGCTCAAATCAATTCCCGTAGTCCGCGTCGGAAACGGTAAGTGCGGGCCCGCAAGGCCAAGCCATAGCGCACGATTGAATTTTCCGGTGTCGAGATCGTCTTCAACGCTGAAATCCTGTCCGCGCATATGTTTTTCCCACCAGGCCGAGTCATGTCGCGGGCGCGCATAACTCTCATCGTATTTCGCTGCCACATCGTCATGACTACCGCCAGTCGCTGTAACGGCCGGCAGCGGCAACTGAGTTGTGCGCAACACCGCCGCCACGCGAACAGTGTAGGCCCACGGCGCATACTGTGCGCTGAACGCATCCGCCATCGGCGCCGCTGCCGCGTCATTTAGCCCCATCGGCTTCATTCCCAACAATTCCTCGATCGTTCGCAGCATATTCACAGTCGTGTATCTGCGCGAAACCACCACCCCTTGCCGCACGTAAGCTCCCGCAATTAGTCCTACTGTGCGGTGCGCGTCCATGTGATCCGGCCCATTCTGCGCGTCATCTTCAATTGTCATGATGACGGTATCTTTTGCGAAAGGACTGCCCGCAACTTTCGCAACCATCAACCCAATCGCGTAATCGTTGTCCGCCATTTCCGTTTCAACCGTGTTTACTCCGTCCATTGCCGCGGCGAAATCGCCGAAATGATCGTGGGGCATTCGCACAAATTCCAACGCGGGCAAATTTCCGCTCGCGACGTATGCATCAAACTCGCGTTCCCATTCCTTGAACCGCCAGTAGTCAGGAAGTTTCAAATCGAATGCCGGGAAATACGGATCGGTAACATTCGCGAGCGCGGGTTTTGTCGGATATGCCTCAACTAGGCCTTTCGCGAACGGATCGCGTACCACGGTAATGTGCGCCGCCGCATCCGCTTTTGAGTCATATCGCGCCATATCCAGAAAAAATCCATAGTTCCTGATGCTCACGTGCGCGCGAATCGCAGAATCCCAAAGATATCCCGCTCCGGCATTTTCACCCGGATCGCCCGGTCCGTCAGGCGCAATTAAATCCGCCGTGCCCGGCAACAAATCCGGATCATCCGGATTTTGCGGACTCGCTTTGCGGCGCTGGGCAAGTCCGGTAATTCCAACATTCACTCCACGATTTTGTCCTTCATAGTCGTAGCTGAGCTGGTGCGATCCGTTGTATTCGACCGGTACTCCTTTTTCCAGCGAATCCGTACCGCGGGCGGCCGTGCTCCAGTTCCAGCCGTCGCCGCTCACTTCACCGCTGGCCAGTAAATTATCCAGCGTCACAAATTGCCGAGCGATCTGGTGATGGTTCGGTGAAAGCGCATCCGGCAAAATCGCCAGCTTCGGATCTCCATTCCCTTTTTCCAAATCCCCCAGCACCTGATCGTACGAGCGGTTTTCTTTCACAATGTAAATCACGTGATGAACTTTGCCGCGCATCGCGCGCATTGCGTCCGACGCTTCCGCGCTCGCCATAATCTCCGGCCAGCGATTATTTTCGGAAACCTGGCTCGTCAAACGCGCAAGGACTGCCGTGGATGGAACCGGCGCGGTCAGCAATCCGCCGCGGATGAGTTGCAAAATATATGTGTTGGTACTCTTGCAGTCATCATCGTCGCCTTTCTTTATCGAAGTACTCGCGCGGCAGTTCTTGGGATTCGGCCCCGCAACACCTTTTCCATTCGCCATGTAAAGAGTTGTTCCCGCGCGGCTCACACTCACCGCATTCGGATACCATGCGGTGGGAATCAGTCCGGCCACTTCGAAAGGCAATCCCGCCGCCGTCAATCGCACCACGGCCACGGCGTTCGCGCCGCCCAGCGTGACGTACGCCGTGCGCTCATCCGGCGCAAGCGAAACGCTATTCGGATTGCTGCCTTTATATCCGCCGAGTTTTGCAACGATCGCGCGCGGCGCCGTCACTGTCAGTTCGCCGAGCACTTGATTGCTGCTCGTATCGACGACGGCCAGCGTGTCGCTATTATCTTCCGCGACGTATAAGCGCGTCTGCGCGCGATTCAGCGTCATCTTGATTGGCTCGCCGTGCAACGCGACACGCGCTGCCACTCGTGGCGTGGGGGTAAGATTTACGACTACTACTTCTCGATCGCGCACGCTTGAAACATAAGCCCAATCACTTCCGCGAACAGTGACGTCGTAAGGAAACGATCCGCCGGCGACAGCAACTCGCGACGCGTCCGATTTCCCCGGCCGCAAATCCAGCTCCGCCGCAACTTTCCGCACGGCAAGATCCACAATGCTCACCGAATCGTTTTCATAATTCGCAATAATCAATCGCTTGCCGTCCGCGGTGATTCCAACTCCCGCCGCCATCGGCTTGATGTCTATGCCGAGGCCCACCGTGTGCCCGAGCGGAATCGGCCGGCCAGATTCCGCCCACGAATTAGTTTTTTTTGCGAAGGTGTGCACCACATCGTCCACGCCGCCGCCAACATAAAATTCGTTGCCGTTCGGATTCCAAACAATTCCGCCAAACGCGTGCAGTATGGGAAGTGCCTGAAGCTGCCGTGGCTCGCTCTTCGTAATATCGAAGATGAAAATAAATTCCATAGACGCGTTCTTTTCTTTCACGCCTTTCGCGTCGTTCACTCCGGTGTAGCCACTCGTGAGCACAAGCAGCGTGCCGCCATCAGGACTGATGGCCGTCGAAACCGCATAGCCCACTTCGTGATTCGGATATCCCGGCAGTCCCGGCTTCAACGTTTGAAAACGTGAAAGCGGCGGCGCCGTCGGGGTAATCGCTTGCCCGGTGGGAAGCAACTCAGACGCGGACGTGCTTTTTTGCGCGCGCGCGGTAATAGCCAGCAACACGAGCGCTACTACCGCCGCGGCACGCGTCACAATTCCAAATCGATTCTCACCGCGAAGCACTTTTAGTATGTTCATGAGTCGTCCACCATCGGAACGCGCGAAGTTTAGCACACGAATTCTCACGCGAAGATGAATGGATTGTTAGAGGGTCAAACGTCGAAAATTCTTCGCGTGTACTCCTAGTCGAGTACTCTCGCTCAAGCTTTTCCAGTCGTAAACGCTAGCGTGAGCAGCGTCTTCTGCTCCATCTCGTGCGCCTTCGCCGACCCCGTTGCTGGACTCGCGCTCGTCGAGCGTCTCACCGTCCGCACGGGACGCTCCTCTCCCGCAAGCCGCCGTAATTTCGGCACAATGTTTGAAAGCGCTCCCATGTTTCCCGGCTCTTCCTGTACCCAAACAATTTCACCGGTGTGGCGCGCCAGTTCGGCCGCCAGTTCCTCTTCCGGAAACGGATAAAGTTGGTCGAGAAAGATAATCGCCGTGGAATTATCCTTGCGTTGAGTACGTTCTTCGCGCAACTCGTGCCCGATTTTTCCGCTGCACACCAGTACGCGCTTCCCGTTTCCGACTTCATTTTCGGGCACCACCGGCAAGAAACGCGGATGCGTCGGCGTCAGGTCCGTAATCGGCGAACTCGCCAGCGGATTTCTCAGCATGCTCTTCGGCGTAAACACCACGAGCGGCTTTCGCCACGGACGCATCACCTGCCTGCGCAACATATGAAAATATTGTGCCGCTGAACTCGGCTGGCAAATTTGAATATTATGCTCGGCGGCGAGTTGCAGAAAACGTTCCAGTCGTGCGCTCGAATGTTCCGGCCCCTGCCCCTCAAATCCGTGCGGAAGCAACAGCACGACGCCCGAAGGCAAATCCCACTTGTCCTCGCCCGCGCTGATGAATTGATCGATGATCACCTGGGCGCCGTTTACGAAATCGCCGAACTGTGCTTCCCACAAAACCAGCGCCTCTGGAAAATCACGGCTGAAGCCATATTCAAAACCAAGCACGCCTGCTTCGCTCAACGTTGAGTTGTAAACCTCGAATCGCGCCTGATTCGGCGTCAGATTTTCCAGCCCGATATACACCGCTTCATTTTCTGTATCAATCAACGCCGCGTGACGCTGATTAAATGTTCCTCGCCGCGTGTCCTGTCCGGAAAGCCGTACCGGAGTCCCTTCGCGCAGTAACGCTCCGAAAGCCAGCAGCTCCGCAAAGCCGTAATCCACGGGACGTTTTCCTGCGGCCATTTCTGCGCGCTGTTCCAAAAGTTTTTTTATTTTCGGATGGACGTGAAATCCTTCCGGCGCGCGCGTAAGCACGCCCGAAATCTCGGCCAGCGTTTCTTTCGACACTCCAGTATCCACTTCGTAGGAGCGCTGATATCTTCCGCGCATGTACGGAGACCAGTACGCGGGAAGCTCCCTCAGCACCGGAATTTTATCCAGCTTGCCTGCGCTCTGTTGCGCTTCTTCGTATTCCGCACGCACCCGCGCAACAATCGGCGCCGCATCAACGCCAATTCGCTTCGCGTAAATCTGCCACAGCTGCGGATGTTCCTTAATTTTCCGGTACATCAGCGGCTGCGTGATGGTCGGATCGTCTACCTCGCTGTGCCCGTGACGCCGGAAACCAATAATGTCCACCACCACATCCGTTCCAAATGCGTAGCGATACTCCAGAGCCATCCGGCCCACGCGTACCACCGCGTCCGGATCCTCCGCGTTCACATGAAATATTGGAATTGGAAGCCTCTTCGCAATGTCCGAAGCAAATCGCGTGGACTGCAACTCCGCCGGCACGGTTGTAAATCCAATTAAATTATTCACAACAATCTGAATCGTCCCGCCAACCGTGTAGCCTTCCACCTCCGCCATGTTCAGCACTTCCGCCAGCATACCCTGCCCGGCAAACGCGCCATCGCCGTGCATCACGACCGGCAGTACTCGCGCGCGCGCATCTTCTTTCAATCGAGTTTGCTTCGCGCGTGTCCGGCCCATCACCACAGGATCAACCGCTTCCAGGTGGCTCGGATTCGATACCAGATGAATTCTGAGTTTGCCTTTGCCCGCAACTGCGTAATCCCCTGTTGCGCCAACGTGATATTTCACATCTCCGCCACCCAGCACGCTTCGCGGATCTACATCCTCAAATCCCGCAAAAACATCGCGCGCGGACCGATTCACAATGTGAGTCATCACATTCAGCCGTCCGCGATGGCTCATGCCCAGCACAGCTTCCTCGGCGCCCAATGGAGCGGCCGCCGAAAGAATCGCGTCCAGCAGCGGAATCAACCCCGATATACCTTCCAGCGAAAATCGTTTCGTTCCCAAATAGCGTGTCTGCAAAACCTGCTCAAATAAATCGGCTCGAACTAATCTTTCCAGAATCTGCGCGCGATCCGGTTCCACCGCTGCCGATTCCAGACGGTCGATCACCCACTGCCGCTGTTCGGGATTCGGAATGTGCATGAATTCCGCGCCGATTGTGTCGCAGTAAATCCGTCGCGCCCGCGCCGCCTCTTCGCCGTCCAAACGCAATTCCGGGCGATCCAGCGGACGCAGAAATCCCAGCGGATCCAGATTCGCCTCAAAATATCCCCAGCGCCGGAAGGCGTCGAAAACCGCGCTTGTGTTGGAAGCTTTCGAGCGGCTGGATTCGTCTTCCGTTCTCGCAGAGGTACTTTTTGTTTTCGCCATGAGTGTCGTTCTTTGGTGTGACTCTACCGCGTTCTTATTTTACCAGACGGGCACTCTTAGCGTTGCCTCGCGCTGTAGCCGTCCATTTTGGAATGACGCCACGCCCAAACGCATGGCAGTCACCTCTTTCCGCCAGACCTTGCGCGTGGAAGAATATAATTGTAGAAATGCTGCGCATCGAACAAGTTTCGTCCATCGGGCAAATCGCTCTGGCTCGCGAATTATTTCTCGAGTATGCCAAAGCTCTGAACGTTGACCTCTGTTTTCAGAATTTCGACCGCGAACTCCAAGAGCTCCCCGGAAAATATGCGCCTCCTGCGGGACGCCTGTTACTCGCCTATCATAATGACGCTACTGCAAGCGCGCGTCTCGCTGGTTGCGGCGCGCTGCGCGCCCTTTCCGCTGAATTCTGTGAGATGAAACGCCTATACGTTCGACCCGAATCGCGCGGCCACGGCATTGGACGCGCGCTCACGCAAGCTCTTATTACGGCCGCGCAACAGATTGGCTACCGCGCCATGCGATTGGATACACTTCCCCAGATGCGAGAAGCCCACAAGCTGTACCAACAATTGGGATTCATTGAAATTGCTCCGTACTGTTCCAATCCAGTCGAAGGTGTCCGCTATCTCGAATTGGATTTATCTGTACCAGGATTAAAAGATAAAATCGATTGCACGTATTTTCGCACCCGCCAATAAAAGGGGATTCCATTTATGCCAGCGCGCGCAAAAAAACGCACCGCGAAAAACAAAACGGCAAAAGCGGCTAGCACGCGCCAATACGTAATGCGCCCCGGCCGCATTGGCGATTGGCCTTTCAGCGACGGCGTGTGGTCCGGCTCAACTTTTTATCTTTCCGGTCATCTCGGCGTGGACCACGCCGCTGGCCGTCCGCCCGAAAATGTCGAGGACGAAATCCGCTTGATGCTCGATGCCTTCAAAGCCACGCTAGCCGCGGCGAGATTAACGATGCAGGATCTCGTCTACGTGCAGATTTTCTGTTCCGACGCCTCGCTCTTCGCAACTTTCAACATAATCTATCGCACGTATTTCGACAAAAACTTTCCCAGCCGCGCGTTTATCGGCTCGGGGCCACTTCTGTTCGGCGCAAGATTCGAAATTCAAGGAATCGCGACGCGAGATTGAACCGCGTCAATATCGGAAACTCGCTACACCAGCTTCTGCATTTTCTTCGCCAGCTGAAAATCCAGATTGCTCAAGCCTCCGATACTGTGCGTGGAAAGCTTCACATCCACCTTGTTCCACACATTGCTCCAGTCCGGATGATGCCCCATCGATTCCGCAATCAACGCAGCGCGCGTCATAAATCCAAACGCTTCGCTGAAATCGGCAAATTCAAAAGTATGGTGCAGGTTCCCGTTCTTAATCGTCCAGCCCGGCAACTTCTCCAATTCTTCAGCCACTTGTTTTTCCGTCAGTTTTTCAGCTTTCATTTCCCCTCCAATACGACAAGCCCCGCTAAGTTTAACTCACTCCGCGTTTGGCACTGTTACTAAGCGCACAGTTCTGCTCCCATAAGTCGGGAATTCTCTCCGCGCGCATCTCCAGGCACGGCCCCATCGAACAGGTATTGAACACGGGCTCCGAATCCTTTATGTTAACGCCGCAATCATAAGAATCGCCCGCTTGCGCCGTTTTCGCAATTCTGGCTCGCGCCGCGGTATCTTGCCCAGGAAAAAGGTGAACATACTTTGAAGAAAAAGAAAATTCGCGCCATCCAGTACGGGATCGGGCCCATCGGAGCCGCCATCGTCCGCCTGCTGCGGGAAAAAAGCGCCATCGAAGTAATCGGCGCCATCGATAAAGACCCCGCAAAAGCCGGTCGCGATCTCGGCGAAGTAGTTGGCGCGCCGGACGCGCCCTGGGGAGTCCCCGTCGTTGCCGACGCCGCAACCATGCTCGGCAAATCCGCTGACATTGTCATCCACTCAACTTCCTCATCACTACCATCAGTGATGGATCAGTTGATGGAATGTCTCGCCGCGGAATCCTGCATCGTTTCCACCTGCGAAGAGCTGTCTTATCCCTTCCGAAAATATCCAGAACTCTCAAAGCAGCTCGATGAGGAAGCGAAAACCTGGGGCGTCGCGCTTGTAGGCACGGGCGTCAATCCCGGCTTTGTAATGGATAAACTCGCGATTACGCTCTCATCAGTTTCTCAGACCATTGAACACGCCAAATGCATTCGCGTTGTGGACGCCAGTAAGCGTCGCATGCCTTTACAGAAAAAAATCGGCGCGGGCATGACGGTCGAAGAATTTCGCGCGCAGGTTGCCGCGGGCGTGATCAAGCATCACGGCCTGCCTGAATCCATCGCCATGGTTGCCGATGCGCTCGGATTCGCTGTCGACGAAATTACGGAAACCATTGATCCGGTCGTCGCCAGTGAACTTGTGAAAACGGAATTCCTTGAAGTGATGGCGGGTCAGGCCGCTGGCGTTCATCAAATCGGACGAGGCATGATTGGCGGAGTGGAAAAAATCTACATGGAATTGCAGATGTACGTCGGCGCGCGTGATCCGCATGACACAATCGAACTGTCCGGCACGCCAGGTCTGAAACTCACCATTCCCGGCGGTACCCACGGCGATCTCGCAACCGCCGCCGTTGTCGTCAACACAATTCCCAGCATTCTCGCCGCGCCCGCGGGACTGCGCACCTCGCGCGATCTCCCGATGAGTTTCTTTTCACCGGCCGCGCATCCGTAATCACAAGCGCCTCTTATGGCGTCTCCCAAAACCGCGCCACTGCCGCGTAATCCAAATCCTCCTTCGCAGCGCCCTTCACCGCGCTATAAACCTCCCGCGCAGCCGCGCAAGCAGGCAACGGCACGCCAATCTGATTCGCCAAATCCATCGCCAGCCCCAGATCTTTGTGCATCAGCCGCAGCGGAAAGCTCGGCGTGTAATCATGCTTCAAAATCATCGGCGCCTTAATATCCAGCACCGGAGCCCGCGCCATACTCGCCTGCATCACACCAATCAAATTCTCCGCGGGGATTCCCGCGCCCGCCACTAGCGCCAATGCTTCCGCCAACGCCTGCACCTCCAGCGCCAGCAACAGATTCATCGCCAGCTTAATAATTTGCCCCGCTCCGTGCGGACCCAGATGAAACCATTTCTTCCCCATCGCGGCCAGAACAGGTTCCACGCGCGAAAGTGTTGCCGCTTCGCCTCCGACCATGAAAACCAGCTCGCCTTTTTCCGCGCCCCAGGTGCCGCCGGTAACAGGCGCGTCCAATGATTCCACTCCGCGCTCCGCGCATGCCGCCGCAACGCGCCGTTCCAGCGCCGGTGACACCGTGCTCGAATCCATCAGCACGGTTCCGCGCCGCATCGCTTCCAACACGCCTTCGCCCCACAACACAGATTCCAGCGCCGGCGGATCGCTCACAATCGTGATCAGCACATCCGCCGCGGCTGCTGCTTCCCGCGCGCTCGACGCCACCTTCGCGCCCGCCGCTGCCAGCTCGTCACTTTTCCCCAGCGTGCGATTCCACAGCACCACTGGAAATCCAGCCTTCAAAAGATTTGCCGCCATGGGCCGCCCCATCAGTCCCAGCCCAATAAATCCAATAACCGGTTTCACAATTTCCCCCTTGTGATGAACATGAAAAGTCTCAGAACTTCGTCGGAAGAAATATAGCGCGGCTTTCAACAGGATGCGAGGCCGTTACAAATTGAAGCAGGGTAGTCCGAAATCGAGTGGGATCGTACGAGAGGAATCGCGGTGCGTCACTTTTCGCTGAGGATTCTCACGCTTCGCGGATCTGTTCGCGCAAAGCGCCAAATCCAGAATACTTTACCGTCTTCGCTTTCTCCGAAGTTTCGACAGGCAAATCCGGCGCAGGCGCAAAACTCTCTGCCAAACTCAAAATGCAGGCATAGGGAATTTCCCAGCGGAACGCTTTCATCTGTCCTCGCTGCACGAGCTTTTCTTCCAGGAAAATTGACCGGCCTGAATCAGCAGCCAGGGAACCTGTGGCGGACAAAATCACATCGCCGGCTCGATACTGAACCTCAACCCGTTGTCCGAGCAGCGCGTGATAACGTGACATTGAAACAAGTCTGCGCGGAGCACTAAATTGGAGCAATAGTACACAAGTACACTACGGTGATAGTACGGTAGTCCCGGCACTCCAGCGGACACAAAACTAGCTCAGTGGCTTTCGATCTGATGGACCGCGCCGTGCGCGTGCGTGGCGGCGGGCGTTGTGATCGCAGTAGCAAGATCTGGTTCCACGGGCCGCCGCACCAAATCAGCCGTCGCCATTAAGTAAATCGCATAAACAACGCTATACGCCAGGAACGAATACACCGCCGGCAGCACCCACGCAGGTTCCCCTGTCATCGTCTTCTGCGCCCAGCCGTAAACCAGCCAGCCAACTCCCAATCCAATAAACGCGCCAATCACCCGGCTCGGCAGCGCAACCGTCAACAACGCCTGGCAGTGTGGACACTCAATCCTATCCGTGTGCGCCACCACTTCCCTCGCAGGAACTTTCTTCATGCATTGCGGACACTCGCGCATTGCCACAGCTTCACCTCCGCGATCTCGTCCTCGAAGATAGCGCAACCGGCCGTGCTTGGAAAGCGGCGGAGCTTTCAAGGTGTGGGACGTCCAGTGACCGCTCGCTGTAATCGCGATGGACGACCGCTTTTGACTGGTATGCTAGAATGTAAATTCGCGAAACTTCCCGGTCCAAATCTAAGGTGAGCGCATGAAATTCGGCGTTGTCGTTTTTCCCGGCTCCAATTGTGATGATGACGCGTTGCACGTCGCCCATCACGTCCTCGGCCAGCAGGCTGAATTTATCTGGCATCAGTCCGCCGAGCTCGCTGGCGCGGACGCCATAATTCTTCCCGGCGGATTCGCTTTCGGTGATTACCTTCGGACCGGTGCCATCGCGCGTTTTTCTCCGGTCATGCGCAGCGTCGAAAAATTCGCGCGCGCCGGCGGCATCGTCCTCGGTATTTGCAATGGATTCCAGATTCTCCTCGAAGCCGGACTCCTCCCCGGCGCGATGCTTCGCAACGCGGGCCTTCGTTTCCGCTGCTTGCCTGTTCACATCCGCGTGGAAACAACCGACACGCCTTTCACCTGCGCCGCGCGTCGTGGCGAAGTGCTCAAAGTTCCCATCGCCCACAACGAAGGAAATTATTTCTGCGATCCCGCGACTCTCGACGCCCTCGAACGCAACAATCAAATCGTTTTTCGCTACACCACACCCGACGGCAGCGAGGACGCCGCCGCAAATCCAAATGGCTCGCTCGCAAATATCGCGGGCATCTGCAATCGCGAACGCAACGTAATGGGCATGATGCCGCACCCCGAGCGCGCCTCGGAAATCTCATTAGGCTCCGCCGACGGCCTGATAGTTTTTCGTTCGCTGCTGCAATGGTTCACGCAACACGAATCAAGTGGCACAAACTCACAAGCCGCTCCCGCCGTTGCGTTGCGCGTCTGACGCTCTAGAATTCGGAGAGGTACTGGAAGGTCGTAGAAAACCAATGTTTAGCAGAGTTCGACTGTCGGCCGTCGCCGTGCTGATCATCTTTGGCCTGGCAATCGTTGCGCCAAATCGTACTCGGTCGCAGACACAAAATACATCCGCCGCTATACCCACGTTCGAGTACGACGTCGCTTCGATCAGAGCAGATAAGTCTGACCGCAGCAGGTTCAGTTTAATCGACACTCCCGACGGACTCAGTGGAATCAACGTGAGCTTGCAAGCGCTCATTCAACGTGCGTACGGAATTCAAAACTATCAACTCCTCGGAGCCCCGGATTCACTCAACTCTGAACGGTACGCAATTGACACGAAAATGGACGCCACTACAGCCGAGGCTGTGCAGAAACTCAGCCCCGACGATCGCAATCTGGCACGGGAGCAAATGCTTCGGGCTCTTTTGGCTGACCGCTTCAAACTAACGATCCACCGCGAATCCAAAGAGCTTTCGGTCTATTTCCTGATCATCGCGAAAAATGGCCCCAAACTTCACCAGTCAAAACCGGGCGACCAATACTCCAACGGATTCAAAGATCGTGACGGCGTCCCTTTTGGTGCGGGCAGGATGAGCACGACTTCAAATGGAGTATCGGCAACCATGACTGCCCAAGCGATTCCCATGACGGGCTTGGCGGCGAATCTGGCGGGGCGTCTCGGTCGCCCCGTTCTAGATAAGACCGCACTTACGGGCAATTATGATTTCAAGCTGCAGTTCGCGCCGGATCAACTTCAGGCAACCCCAGCCTCGGTTTTGACGGATCGTGATGATCCTTCGCTTCTCACAGCCATTCAGCAACAGCTCGGCTTGAAATTGGAATCAGGAAAAGGCCCCGTTGAAGTAATCGTGATCGACCACGTAGAAAGGCCTTCGAGAAATTAGCACCGGGCGCAGATTGATATAAGAGGTCTCAGACTTGCAAAAACTTCGCGACATATTTGAAAGCCGTAGAAATCTATGCCTGAGTGCGGTTGGATTCGTAGCAGTCGCCGCGCCACTCGTATTTGGCCTGGCAATCGCCATGCCAAGCGATGCTCATGCTCAGCTGCAGACGCAAACCCAAAACACAACCGCGACTGCGCTACCTAAGTTCGAATACGAAGTCGCTTCCATCAAACTAGATCAGTCTGACCACACAAGCGCTATGACCAATAATCCGCCCGATGGCTTCACTGCCACGAATGCCACGCTGAAGGGACTCATTCAAAACGCGTACGGAGTTCTGAACTATCAGATCTCTGGGGGACCAGATTGGCTCAGCTCTGAACGATACGTTATCGACGCGAAAATGGACGCCGCTACAGCCGACGCCCTGCAGAAGCTCAGCCGCGAAGATCGCGTTCTCGCGCGCCAGCAAATGCTTCAGGCGCTTTTGGCTGACCGCCTGAAACTAACGATTCACCGCGAAACAAGAGAACTTCCAGTTTATTTTCTGGTCGTCGCCAAAAACGGCCACAAAGTTCAGCAATCAAAACCCGGCGACACATATTCCAGCGGAATCAAAGGCCGCGGAGGCGCCCCAGGGGGACCGGGCATGCTGACTTCGAGTTCAACCCGGTTATCTTCAACCATGACAGCTCAAGGAATGCCAATCTCAAGCTTGACGCCGTTCTTGGCGGGGCCGCTCGGTCGCCCCGTCTTGGATAAAACCGGACTCACGGGAAATTTTGATTTTACATTGAAGTTCGCGGTAGATCGGGCCCAAGCGGCTCCCGGCGATTCGCCGAACGGCCTGCCTCCGTCCCCTTCGGCAGATTCCGATATACCTTTTCTGTTTGAGGCCATCCAGCAGCAACTCGGCTTGAAATTGGAATCAGGAAAAGGCCCCGTCGAAGTTATCGTGATCGACCACATCGAAAGACCTTCAGGAAATTGAAAGCGAACATAACTTAATGATCGAAACCGAGATTAAGGTAACTCCCGCGATCGCTGCCGAACATGGCCTTTCCGCCGAAGAATACGCGCGCGTTCAGAAAATCCTCGGCCGAGATCCAAATATCACCGAACTCGGCATCTTCAGCGTCATGTGGAGCGAGCACTGCTCCTACAAATCCAGCCGCGTGCATCTCCGCCGCCTGCCAACAAAAGGCCCGCAAGTAATTCAGGGTCCCGGCGAAAATGCGGGCGTCGTGGATATCGGCGACGGCCTTTGCGCTGCCTTCAAAATCGAATCGCACAACCATCCCAGTTACGTTGAACCGCTTCAAGGCGCCGCCACAGGAGTAGGCGGAATTCTGCGCGACGTTTTCACCATGGGCGCCCGTCCCATCGCCGTGCTGGACTCTCTCCGCTTCGGCCCCATTACAAAAAATAGCACGCACGACTCCGCCGAAGCCGATGCCGATGCCGCAAAAAATCGCCGCATCCTCAATGGAGTAGTCGGCGGCATCGCCTTCTACGGAAACTGTTTCGGCGTTCCGACCGTCGGCGGCGACGTGGCCTTCGCCTCCTGCTATTCCGGCAATCCTCTCGTGAACGCGCTCGCGCTCGGCATCGCCCGCCGCGAAGATTTATTCTTCGCGCGTGCCAGCGGCACAGGAAATCCGGTCCTTTATGTAGGCGCGAAAACTGGACGCGACGGCATCCACGGTGCATCCCTTCTGGCCAGCGCCGAATTCACCGAAGAATCTCAGCAAAAACGCCCCAACGTTCAGGTCGGCGATCCTTTCCTCGAAAAACTGCTTCTCGAAGCGTGTCTCGAAGCGATGCGCACCGGAGCCATCGTCGCAATTCAGGATATGGGCGCCGCAGGACTTACCAGCTCCACTTGCGAAATGGCTTCGCGCGGCGGAGTCGGCATCGAACTCGATCTTGACCGCGTGCCCCAGCGCGAAACCGGCATGACTCCCTACGAAATGCTCCTCAGCGAATCGCAGGAACGCATGCTGCTCGTTGCCACTCGTGGACGCGAGCACGAAGTCCTCGAAGTGTTCGCCAAGTGGGGACTCGACGCCGTCGAAGTCGGCCGCGTTACCGACGATGGCCTGATGCGCGTTGTCTGGAGGAAAAATGTCGCCGCGAATATTCCCGCGAAAGCGCTCGCCGACGAAGCGCCCGTGTATCAACGCCCCGTCGCCGCGCCAGCAACCCCGCGCGGCACGGGACATCTGGTGGAATTTTCGCCAACCGGCACAAATTTAACCGATAATTTTTTAAAGCTTCTCGTGTGGCCCGCCATCGCATCCAAGCGCTGGATTTTCGAGCAGTACGATCACATGGTGCGCACAAATACTCTCGCGGGTCCCGGCGCGGGTGACGCCGCCGTCCTTCGCGTCAAAGGAACCCAACGCGCCCTCGCTCTCACCGTAGACGGAAATGGCCGCACCTGCTGGCTAGCTCCGCGCGAAGGCGCGAAAGCCGCCGTCGCCGAAGCCGCGCGCAACATCGCGTGTTCCGGCGCGCGTCCTCTAGCCGCCACCAATTGCTTAAATTTCGGTAATCCGGAAAAGCCCGAAGTCATGTGGGAATTCAGCGAGTGCATTGACGGCATCGCCGAAGCCTGCACCGCGCTGAAAATTCCTATAACCGGCGGCAATGTCAGCTTTTATAATGACACCCTCGGCCAATCCATTTATCCCACTCCAATTCTCGGGGTCCTCGGTCTTCTCGAAGATGCGTCTCAAGCCATCGGCATGGCCTTTCGTGAAGAAGGCGACGTCATCGTCCTGCTCGATGGCCACTGTAATGACGAACCGCACGGCGCCGAAGCTCCGCCACTAGCAGGCGCCCGGCGCGAATTCTCGTCCTCCGAATACGCCTTCGCTCTTCACAATATTGCCGCCGGAGCCCCGCCTTCTGTGGACCTCGCCGCCGAAAAACTTCTCATCGAATTTCTTGTCGCGTGCGCTGCGGAAAATCTTTTGCGCTCAGCGCATGACGTCAGTGATGGCGGCCTCGCCGTCACTCTTGCGGAAAGTTGCTTCGCATCCAACGGATTTTCCGCCGAAATTTCTTTGAACACCAAAGAACCGCCCGAAGTAGCTCTCTTCGGCGAACGCGGCGCGCGCGCCATCGTCAGCGTTAGTCCCGAAAAGCTTGCCCGCTTCCGTGACGTTGCGAGAGAATACGAGCTGGGGATTCACGACATTGGGCGCGTAACGCGCGGCGATTTCCGCATCAAACTAAATGGCCGCGACGACATCGCCGCCCCGTGCAGTAAATTACGCGATGCCTGGACGGGCTCGCTGCCCGCTCTGATGGCTGGTTGAGCAGTCGGCAGCATCTAATGTGGTAGGGAGTAACATCCGTAACTCCGCGGGCTAACTTGTTTGGATGTGAAGCTGCCGATTCGAGCCGCGTCTACAAAAGAGAGAGTCGCACATGCAGAAAGTTCGCGTCGTATTTGGATCTCACAGAAAATGGATGCTCCGAGCGGCCGTGTTAACGGCCGCCGCGGTATCCATCGTATTCGGCATGTCCGTCGCGACGCCAAGCAAAGCTCATGCGCAAACTCAAGACACAGCGGCAATTAAGTTTGAGTTTGACGTCGCTACCATCAAACTAAACAAGTCCGGCGAGATTGGACGGAGTTTAATCCCGGTTGCGGCAATTCCCATGAGCGGCATGTTCCGCGCAACAAACATGCCGCTGATTGATTTAATTCGTGAGGCCTACGAGCTCGGGCCCGGAATGGGTGCTGATGACGGTCGAATCTCAGGAGCACCGAGCTGGCTTGGCTCCGAACGATTCGACATTCAAGCGAAAATGGATAGCTCGGTACTCGAAGCATTGAACAAGCTTGGCCCGGATCAGCGCAAGCTTCAGGCCCAGCATATGCTTCAGGCGCTCTTCGCGGACCGCTTCAAGCTGACCGTCCATTTCGAAAACAAGGAACTTCCCATTTATTCGCTGGTCATCGCAAAGAATGGTCCCAAATTTCAGGAATCGAAACCCGTCGACGCTGCCGCCAGTGGACCACAGTACCAATATGGCCGCGGCGGAAGGGGCGGAAGGGGCGGCGTGCAGATGTTTGGACGGGGTGGGCCGATCAAAGCCCAGGGGATTCTTATCGCCGACTTCGTGCCGCTGTTGTCGACGATCTTGGGCCGCACCGTCGTGGATAAAACCGGGCTCACGGGAAAATATGATTTCACACTACAGTGGATGCCCGACGAAACGCAGGCTTCAACATTTCCGGCAGGCGTCGGCCAGCCGCCTGATCCCTCCGGGCCTTCTATCTTCGCCGCAATTCAGGAGCAGCTCGGTTTGAAACTGGAATCGGGAAAAGGCCCCGTTGCAGTGATCGTGATTGATCACGTCGAAAGGTCTTCGGAAAATTAGCGGGCGGAAACAAAATGATTTCGGGGCGAAACAATAGTTAGCTGTCCGTGCACGGCATCGCTCTTCGAGTACAATGAACATCGCGGAAAAATACGGTCGCTGGTTTGTCGTGGTATTGTGGACTCTGGCGGGTACGTTTTGCATTTACAATATTTGGTACGGCTTTTTCGTCGCGCGTGCCGACAGGGCGGCAGTCGTATTCAGTTCCGTTGACGCCATCTACACGCTGGCGGGAATCGCATTTTTTACCGGAGCCTTCGGCGTCGGCCGCCGCCTCCGCTGGGCCAGAACTTTTTCGTTCGGATTGTGGGCGCTGTTTGGCTACTGGAATTTCGGCGCGATTGGTCTTTACGGGGATATGCGGTGGTTTCCGCTCACCGCGCTGGCGCTTTTATTTTTGGCGCTGCTTTGGCTAATGTCTTCCGCGGCGATGGAATCATCCCGCGAGGCGATTCGACACTCTTGAAACAGCAATTCCAACTCGACGACGACCACTTCCACGATCACTGTGGAGTCTTCGGCGTTTTCGCGCATTCCGAAGCCGCGAAACTTTGTTATCTCGGACTTTACGCGCTGCAACATCGTGGACAGGAAGCCGCCGGAATTTGCTCGTCCGATGGCGCCGACCTTCGCGTCGCCAAAGGCATGGGCCTCGTCCAAGACATTTTCGATCCCAAGCGTCTCGCAACTCTTCCCGGCGATTCCGCCATCGGCCACACGCGTTATTCCACCGCCGGCGATACCACGCTCACCAATGCGCAACCGATCGTAATTGATTGCAGCAAGGGCAAGATTGCCATCGGACATAATGGAAATCTCACGAATGCCGCCGAATGGCGCCGCAAACTCGAGCATCGCGGCTCCATATTTCAAACCACCAGCGATACCGAAGTAATCGTTCACCTCATCGCGCGTAGCTCCGCCAGGAATTTATCTTCCGCAATTGCCGACGCGCTCAATCAGGTTGAAGGCGCCTACTCGCTTGTGATCCTCACTCGCGACGAGCTTTACGCCATTCGCGATCCCCGCGGCTTCCGCCCGCTCTGCCTCGGCCGCCTCGGCGATTCCTATATGGTCGCGTCTGAAACCTGCGCCTTTGATTTGCTCGACGCCACCTACATCCGCGAAGTCGAACCCGGAGAAATGCTGCGCATCTCGCGCGCTGGCCTGGAATCTTTCCGCTTCGCTCCGCCAAAGCAGCATCAGTACTGCATTTTCGAGCATGTTTATTTCGCGCGGCCCGATAGTTTGGTTTTCAATCGCAGCGTGCATCACAGCCGCGAAAATCTCGGCAAGCTTCTCGCGCGCCAGTATCCCGTACCGGCTGATGTTGTCGTTCCCGTGCCCGATTCCGGCGTGCCTGCGGCAATCGGCTATTCTCTGGAATCCGGCGTGCCATTCCGCATGGGCCTGATTCGCAATCACTACATCGGCCGAACATTTATTCAACCCGTGCAAGCTATCCGGGATTTCGGCGTGAAATTAAAATTAAATCCCGTTCGTGGACTTCTCGAAGGGAAGCGCGTCGTTCTAGTGGACGACAGCATCGTTCGCGGAACCACCAGCCGCAAAATTGTTCGTCTGGTTCGCGAAGCCGGCGCAAAAGAAGTTCATGTGCGCATCAGCTCGCCGCCCACGATTTCTCCGTGTTACTACGGTATTGACACGCCCACACACGAAGAACTAATCGCCAGCGCCGATTCCAAGTTTCGTCCGCGCCTTTCGGAAGCCGACGCAATTTCTTTACCCAGCTCATCATCAAATACGAGCGAAGCTGATCCTTCACCGCAGACCGTCGAAGAAATTCGCCGCTTTCTCGAAGCCGATTCGCTCGGATATCTTTCCATCGAAAATCTTCGCAACGCCGTTTCCGATACCGAGCGTCGCTTCTGTACCTCCTGTTTCACCGGCGTTTATCCCACTCCGCCTGTCCAACTTGAGGTTCAGCACAACGCGCAGCACAATAGCCAGCACAATGCTCAGAGCAGTTCAGAAAACGCCCAGGAACCTCAGCCCACGGTGACGCGTGAATCTTAAAGTCGATCAAACAATCGAGGAAACTACGGAAGAACCTACTCAACAACCGCTCGGCCAGCGCGCCAAGCATGAAGCCATCGCCTGGCTGTGGATTATCCTCGCCTTCCTTTTTATTTATTCCTGCGTCGGACAGGCCCGCGTAATTCCTTCAGAGTCCATGGAAAATACTTTGCTCGTCGGCGATCACCTCATCATGAGCCGCATCGGCTATGACATTGGTCTGCCCTTCACACCCTGGCATGTTCCGCTGTGGCGTAATCCGAAACGCCAGCAAATCGTAATTATTCGCGTCCCTCAACTTGAAGGCGCTCCGGATCTAATCAAACGCGTAATCGGCATTCCCGGCGACACCGTTGCAATTCACGATGGTCACGTTTGGATTAATGGCGCACAGCTCGACGAACCATATTTGAAAGAGCCCGAACGCTCCATCGAGCCGGATGGCACCTGGACAGTACCGCCCGGAAATTATTTTGTGATGGGCGATAATCGCAGCGATTCCTACGACAGCCGCTTTTGGGGATTCGCGCCGCGCAACACGCTAATCGGCGTGCCCGTAATGATTTATCTTTCCGTGGACGCTGCTAAAGATGAAGGCGAAGCGCGCACGCAAGCCTGGGAACCGGGCCATTTGACCGAGCGCTTCGAGGCCTACGCTTCCTGTATCATTCATCCCAGCCGCGTTCGCTGGAAGCGCCTCTTTCACTTTTTCTAAACGCGCGTTTTTCTCGCGGGAACAATGTCGCACTCGCCGCGACCGTATTTTTTGTAACATCGTCATCGCGTTTGCGATGAATTCGTAGGGGCGCTGCTTGCTGCGCCCTCCTTGAAACGGAAACGCGCAAACTTTAAGAACATCTGCAAATCGAGGCTCACGTAATGCGCTACGCCGAAGCAGGCGTTAACATCGCCCTCGCCGATCAAGCCAAGCAGAAAATTGCCCGCCTCGCTGCGCGCACCTTCACTCGTGGAGTCGTCGGCGGCATCGGCGCGTTCGGCGCATTATTTGCTCTCGATTTGAAAAAGTGGCGTGAACCCCTACTGGTTTCCAGCGCCGATGGCGTCGGCACAAAATTAAAAATCGCTTTCGCCATGGGAGTTCATTCCACTGTCGGCGGCGATCTCGTCAATCATTGCATCAATGACATTCTTACCCTCGGCGCCGAGCCGCTTTTTTTCCTCGACTATCTCGCGCTAGGAAAAATGGATCCTGCTGTCGTCGAAAAAGTTTTGGAAGGCATCAGCCGCGCGTGCCACGCCACAGGCTGCGCATTAGTTGGCGGCGAAACCGCCCAGATGCCGGACTTTTACAAAGCTGGTGAATACGATCTCGCCGGATTCATCGTTGGTGCGGTCGAGCGCAACGAGCTACTCGGCCCGCAACGCGTAAAAGCGGGCGACGCCCTCATCGCGCTTCCTTCCACAGGCCTTCACACCAATGGCTATTCGCTCGCTCGAAAATTAATTTTCGATCAGGAAGGACTGAAGCCGGAAACTTACGTCCCAAAGGTTGCCAATAAAATCGGCGCCGAACTGTTGCGCCCGCATCAATGCTATTTGGCCACCGTAAAAAACGGCGTAGCTCACGGTTGGATTTCTGCGATGGCCCACATCACCGGTGGCGGCATTCCAGGAAATTTGCCGCGCGTTTTTTCCCGCTCCGTGCGCGCCAAAATCGAACTCGGCTCCTGGCCCGTTCCGCCCATCTTCAGCTACCTCGCGTCGCTCGGCAAACTCGACCGCGAAGAACTTCTCGCCACATTCAATATGGGCGTTGGTATGATCCTCATCGTGCCGCAAAAACATTTGCGCGAATTTGAAACTGACCTGAAGCGCCGCCGCGAAAAATTTTATCGCATCGGAGAAATCGTCGTAGGTAACGGCGCCCGCATCACTTATTCCGGCCAGTTGGCGCTCTAGCATCGCGCTTAAATTACCGCGCTACGTCCGCCGCAGCGCACGCCATTCCGAGCGTAGCGAGGAATCTCGATCTTGGCTCGATCCGCATTGACACGCCTCACCTACTGATCCGGATGATCAATATCCTCGATCACTTTCCATTTTCCGTCCGCCTGTTTTTTCCACACCACCACATACTTGCCCTTCGTCGTAACCGGCTTCCCGCTCGAATCATTCTTCGTCAACGTGTAAGCGCCCGTGTCGTACGCCAGATCTCCGGAACGCGCCACTTCCACCTTGGACGTTGCCCAACGCAAATTCACTCCCGGCATCGCAAGCACGTTCGTCCAAACTTTTCGGATCGCATCCTTGCCCGCCGCCAGCGGAGCTCCCGGCGGATTATACGTAGCGTCGTCCGCATAAAAAGAAACCGCCTGGTCCAAATCTCTGGTGCTAGCGGCGTTGCTCCACGCCTGCGAAGCCGCGCGAATCGCCGCCTCATCCGCCACTCGCGTGTCCGTCGTTTGCTGATCTGCTGGCGTCCTCAAATGTTCCTCCTCGCACCCGGCACCAACTACGCCCAGCGCTATCGCGCACACCATCACGAAAACCGGCCATCGTATTGTCATGGAATCCCTCCGATTGCCGCAAAGAATGCCGCCATGCACGCAATCCTGTCAAGGTGCGCCGAAGTTTTATTTGCGCTCTATCCCGTCGGATGCACCGTCTTCAACGCGTAATTCCGCCCCGCCCCCGCAACCGTAACTCCGATATGAATGTAAGACGTCCACCGCTCTAGTTTGTGGTGTCCCGTAGCATGAAAAATATACGACAGCCCCACCGAAGCCGCCGCCGCCGTCGCCTCAATCGCCGCAAATTCCGCGTGATCATCCACAATGGCGTTGGTCAGCAGCGCTTCATTAATTCCTCGGCGGCGAATATTCAGTGTCGAGGCATAATCCAGTCCCCGCGCCGCGCCAACTCCCGCAAATAGCAAAATGTTTTGTTTGTCCCAAAATCTGTGCGCTGTGGGTGCGGGTTTCGTCATTGGCGTAGTTTGCTCGGCCGGATTTCCAGCTTGCGGCGGCGTCGGTGATCCAGATTGCGTTCCGCTTTGCGCTCCTGATTTCGCATCCTGTATCAGTCGAATTGACGTAAAGCTCCGCACATCCGGCGATTCTCCGCATGAAATCCCTGCCTGTTCTTGTCCATACACCGCGCCCGCCATCAAAAACAGCAGCAGCACCGCGAATCGCCCAACAATTCCCGTAGACTTTTCCATTCGCACAAACCCCTCCAAGCATCTCTCCTTACCATAAGTCACAGCGCCCGCGTCGGCAACTCACGCAGGCATGTGCCTGTCGCCACGCCCGTCAGTTACTCTCTATCACTTTATTGTATTAATATATTTATTTGGTAATTTGCCTCAGCGCTCGCCCGGAACCAGCGGTACCCTCCGTCGAGCCAGTCCCGCGTGCGCAGACCACTCTCCGCTCGCGGGCCGTTCAATCCCGCCCCCACAAATCGGCCTCCATACGCCGGTTCTCTAAATCAAAGTATTTTGAGAAATAGAAAAGGGCGCGCAGCGACATCCGCCACGCGCCCCAAAATCTATCTTCACCAATTCCTACTTCGCCGTCACGGGCATCACCTTCGTCGAAGTCGACTCCATACCCGTCGTCCACGTATTTCCATCCGTCGACACATCCATCTTGAACGTGTACTCCGTCTTCGACACTTCCTTTATCGTCACGCGCAGCTTCATCGGCATTCCGTCCATATCATCCGCGGTCCATGACCACGTGTCGCCGTTTACCGTGCCCTTGGCCGAGTCCTCTTCTCCCATGCTATCGAACGCGTGGTACGAGTACATCTTCTTGGTCAGATCCCATCCCATCACAGACATTTCTTTGTTCGGTCCCATTGACGTGATGCCGTCCGAATGCCCGACAACGAAAAATCCACCGGGCAGCCATTCATATTTGGTGGTAGTCGTCACTTTCCCCTCTGGCCCCTGCATCGCTCCCATGTGAGCCGTGCCCACTTCCTTCCACGTTCCAATAAAATATCCGAGCCTCTTTACTTCGGGCCCCGGCGTGGGCGCCGCTTGCGGAGCCTGCGCCCGCATCGAAACTCCCACCAACAAAACACAAATCGCAATCACTCCAATGATTCGTTTCACGTGAGTTCTCCTTCGCGATTGAACCCGAGGCGGCGCTCCAACAAACGCCTGCTCCAGAAATCCCGCACCGGGTAGTTGCCAGAAATGATACATCCATCCGCCCCATCTTCCACTCCAAATCATTACAACTCGCGTTTGTTTCTCCGCTCTCTCTGCTTCTCAGTGTTGAGAGATTTGGAACTCTCCGCAATTCGCCCGCCTTCCGACTCTCTCCCTGCCTCCCTGCTTCCATGCCTCCTTGCATCCTCCTCTCTCGATTCTCCTACCCGATCCTCTAAATCCATCCTTCTGCCCCATAAACCCTCCAGTAAACTCCCATTCTCATTTCAGCATCGCACTGGTAGCATCAAACCGCGCCCCGGCGAAGGCGCTTCGCAGGTATTCCGTTTGAGCGAGGAAACATCATGCCCGCCAAGCATGTCCTTATCGCCACGTACGTCTTTCTGCTCGGCGCGACATCGGTGTTCGCGCAGTCCGTGCCACCGCCGCCCGCGCTACCAACGCCATCGCCGCAGTCCGCCGTTCACGTGACCACCAGAATCGTCCAGGTCAGCGTAACCGTCCACGACGACCGCGGCCGCCCAATCACAGGCCTCACAAAAGACGATTTCGTTTTGCTCGATCAAGGCCAGCGCCAGCAAATCACCTCCATTACCGAACAAGCGAACCGCCTCACCACCACAGCCGCCACTTCCGCCCCAAATCTTTTCACAAACCGATTCGAGCAAGGCGCCGCGCAACCGCTCCTCTCCGTGATCGTCATCGACGCCTACAACGCCCGATTTTGGGATCAATTCCCGAAGAGCTGCGGGGGCAAATGCCCGCCGCTATGCGTTGTCGGGTACATGTTCCAGCAGGTCGAAAAGTTCATTAGCAAAATGCAGCCACAAGATCGCGTAGCGTTGTACGTGCTTGGCGCCGACGATCTCTATCTGTTGCAGGACTTCACCAGTGATCCGACCGCTCTCCAGCGCGCGCTCGTTCGTGGAAAGGAACACGTGCCGGTCACATTTCCTCCCTCTCAAATAGAGCCGCGTGAGATGGACGCACACACCATGGATGCAATGCGCGTAATTTCTGATCGCCTCGCAAAGCTGCCCGGCCGAAAAAGTTTAATTTGGCTTTCCACTGGATTTCCGCCTGACGCCGGCCTCGGCAAGACGGCCCTCAACTCGGTCGAAAAAATGGACAAGACCGCAAAAACGCTGGGCGATGCCGATTTCCCGCTCTTTGCGATTGATGTGACGGGTCTCACAGCTGGAGGTGGAGTTAGTGGTGGGGGCAGTGGCGGCGGGGGCGGCAGAGGAGCGTCCTCTGGTGTCGGCGGACCAACGCCCTCTTCATTTGGCACAATGGGTCATGACTGTACGATCGTGGGTCGCCTGCCGCAGTTAAGCGATTTCGACTACAGCAAAGATCTCGCCGAACAATCCGGCGGCCGCGCCTATTACAACACCAATGATTTCGCCGGCGCTATCCGGAAAGTAATCGACGAGTCCGCCTCCACCTACATTCTCGGCTACTATCCCGACCACAATAAATGGAACGGCGAATTCCGCGAAATCAAAGTGAAAGTAAATCGCCCCGGACTGGAAGTCCGCGCCCGCAAAGGCTATTACGCCGTAGCAGACACTACTTCTGTTCAAGAAAGGGATGCCCAGAAGTTGGTCAACGCAGTCCGCAGCCCGCTAGAATCTACAGATCTCGGTTTCGACGTCCAAGCCGACGGCTTCGACGTAGCCGGTGTCCGCCAACTAAAAGTAAAAATCTCACTCGACGCAAATCAGTTGCGCTTCCAGCAGCAAAACGGCCGTAGCACCGATGCCCTAACCGAAACCTGGGCAGAATTTAACAACGTAGGCCAACAAGTCGGCCAAATTTCAAAAACAATCGACCTAAGCCGCTCCGAGAATGACTACCAGCAACTCCTTCAAAACGGCTTCACCTTTTCAAAAACACTCATCCTCGCAAAAGATGCCACGGAAGTCCGCCTAATCCTAAGCGACACGGGAAACGGATCCATCGGCTCCGTAATCGTCCCCCTAGCCCGCCTCTTCGCGCCCCCGCCAACCACAACGGCCCCGCCGCACATGAAACAGTAGACTCCGCCGGGTGCCCCGTCCTCGCGGTCCGAGGAGGGGGATTTTAAGCTTATTTTTCCGTCAAACAATCGCCGCTGGTGCAAGCCGCAAGTACCGATAACGACTTGCATCTCGCTTTCAATAAGTGTATAGTGTACATGTACATGATACACATGGCTGATAAAAACCATATTCACATCGATACCGAAAGCGCCGCGCCGGCATACCGGCAGATTGTGGATCAGCTTCGTGTGTTGATCGTAGACGCACGTTTACCGCCGGGCGGACCGTTGCCCCCTGTCAGGGCGCTGGCGCTTGAGTTAGGCGTTCACTTCAATACCGTCGCCGAAGCGTATCGCACGCTTGCTCAGGAAGGCTTGCTCGAGATCAGTCATGGGCGGCGCGCGCGGGTAGTTGACAGATCCGCGGCGCATTCCTCCACACAGACGCGAAAATCGACCGCATCCTTCCGGAAAAAGCTGCGTGAGGTGATCGCGGAGTTCCAGGCCAAAGGTTTCTCGACGCGGCAGATTGCACGCGAACTTCGAGGAGTATCCGAGGGTATCTAGGGGTGCCTTCCTCCGCAGTCATTCACGATATCTGGATGAGCGCACTATCCCTGTGCGCCGCGGCGTGGGGATGGATAGCACTGACTCGATGGGGGAATTCCGAATCCACATTCTTTAGTGTCCGCGTCGGCAACAAATTTGAAGACAGCGCCGAAGCGCAAAACGTTGACTCGCGCTACATCCACGAAATTATCATCCTGACCGGCGCCTTGATCCTACTCAATACTTTTCTCCTGTTGTTCTTCCGGCAGCTATTGCCACCAATCCATCCCTACGATTTCTGGCCGCTCGAGTTGCTGCAAGCGTTCGGAGTTCGCATCGCATATTGGAGGGCCCGCAACCACGCGTTGCCATTTGCCGCGTCCGCGAACTCAGTGCGAATCGCAGACTTAGCGTCTCTCACCACTCCTTCACTCTTATGGAACCTGCTTTACTGGCCCGGCGTTTGTCTACCGCTTGTAGCGGTCGCCATCCTGGCATTTTATTTGCGATCTCACTGGGCAACCCTCGCGTTTCCATACGCAATCACTTTTCCAGTCACAGAAAATTCGCCACGAATCTCATGGTCTCTCAATGTTTTCTTGCGTGTGTACTGGCTGCTAATCCTGGCGGCGCTTCTGGATATTCCAGGCCTACTACTTGCGTACGCCTTCAGCTTTCACTCCCGTATTAACGAGTGGGGCGACGATGACGAGCAGCGCTGGAGTTATCGCAAACTTCTGATGTCCGCAACGGCGGCGGCAACCTGGATCTGTACCGCGTTAGTAGTCGTTCTCCAATTACAAACTCCGTTGGCGCCAAAGCAATTGGATACGAGCCTTAACCAAACGTAGATAATCACCGCCGCAATTCTGGTCGTGCTAATGCCGATCGCCGCTGTATGGGTGCTGCTTCTGCTGTACTACAATCGGCCGACTGGCACGGTGAATCGCGCGCAAGATGATTGCTGGAAGTTTGGCTTATACTATTTCAATCCGCGTGACGCAGCCTGGATTGTGCCCGCCCGGCTTGGCGCCGGAGCTACGCTGAATTTTGCACGACCGCTCGCGTGGATCCTCATTCTAATTTCAGCCAGCGGTCTGGGCTTGCGTTGTTATGTACGCTCCTCGGCGCCAATCGATAATCCGGATCATTTCGTAGAGTCACAATTCGCGATAGCAACTCTGCAACTTCGCGGTGGTAAGTTTGAAGCGTCCGAGCAGCTCATGCGCATCGCACGTCACAGCGATGACCCAGCGATCTGGAGCAGTGCCGCGTACGAACTAACCGATAATCACGTAAAGCCCCATTTCGCGCTCGAATGGGCCGAAAGAGCCGCGGCGTCGGGGGAATCTGTTAGCGCGCAAGCTCGTCTAACGATGACGACTAACGAAGATTGGAAAGTGATGGCGCGACTCGCCGCATATTGGAGCAACTTAGGTTATGTCTGTTCGTGGCAGGGTGATTTCGATTGCGCGCAACGCTATTTGGCTGCCACATGGACGCTCGATCCACTTCCCGGGTACCGCGACGAGTTGGTAGAACTCATCAAGTCCGCGCCGAGATCACCGGATAGAATTCTGGCCACACTGAAACTACAAAGTGGAGCACCCGTGCGACAGGTCGTAAACATTTCACTGCAGGGAAGCAACGCCGGGACGGCTTACTTCGATGTTTTGCTTTCAGAGAAAGAGCCGACGAAAATCGTGTGGTCGCGTTTAGATAGGAACCTTTCAGGCGCGGCAGAATCTATCGCGCGCAACTTAGCTTTTCCATGGCCGGATGACGGTGGAAGCGAGAAAGTCCGGTTTCGAGAGAAACTCACGTGCACGGGCTTTGATTCAGCATGTGAGTTGATGGCGCTTTCGCCCGAGGAAGCGGTAACAGTGCGGCCCAATCTGCCACGGTGATTCCACTATGAACTCTCAACCGGATCCTAGTCCGTTTTACCGCAAGCGCCGCGTATGCTAACTTGCAGTGGTCATGAACAAAAAGATTGCCGTGCTCCTCAGCGGACGCGGATCGAATTTTGAGGCGCTGGCTGAAAGTGTCGCCGCCGGACGCATTCCCGGCGCGGAAATTGCCGTCGTCATCAGCAATCGCGAAGGCGCTCCGGGAACCGCGCGCGCCACCGAACGCGGAATTCCCGCAAAGGTAATTCCTAGCAAAGGGCTCGAGCGCGAAGCGTACGACCGTCAGGTAGCAGCCGTGCTTCGGGAATACAAGGTTGATTTGGTTTGTCTCGCGGGCTACATGCGATTGCTGTCTCCGTTTTTTATAGCCGCGTATCGCGGACGCATTTTGAATATTCACCCGTCGCTGCTGCCCGCTTTTCCGGGATTGGAAACTCAGCGTCAGGCGCTAGAATACGGCGTCTGTCTTTCCGGATGCACCGTGCATTTTGTGGACGAGAATCTCGACGCCGGGCCTGTTATTCTGCAAGCCGCCGTTCCGGTGCTGGACGACGACACGTCGGAAACGCTGGCCGAGCGGATTTTGAAAGAAGAGCATCGCATCTATACCGACGCCGTGCGGCTGGTGCTCGAAGGCCGCTACCGCATGGAGGGCCGCCGCGTGATTCATTTGCCGCAAGCGGCTCACAGAGTGGAAGTAGCGAAGGAAATCGAAAAAGCGAAAGTAGTGGAAACAACAAACGAAGCCGAAAAATCCGGCTCGCAATTAGCCGCCGCCAACTTCGGAAGAAGATCAGGAACAGGATCGGGAATCAAAAAATGACCGCGCAGCCCGAAGGCAAAACAATAACTTTTCCACCCGTCGACGAGCAACTCGCCTACGTCCGCAAAGGCTCTGCGGAAATAATTCCCGAAGCCGATCTCGTCGCGAAATTCACCGCTTCGCGTGCTTCCGGAAAACCGCTCCGCGTAAAATTAGGAGTCGATCCAACTGCTCCGGATATTCACCTCGGCCACACCGTCGTGCTTCGCAAGCTGAAACACTTTCAGGATCTTGGCCACACCGCGGTGTTCCTCATCGGCGATTTCACCGCGATGGTCGGAGATCCCACGGGACAATCCGAAACTCGCCCGCCACTAACGCGCGAACAGGTGAATGCGCACGCGAAAACATATCTCGAGCAGGTTTACAAAATTCTCGACAAGGAAAAAACGGAAATTCGCTACAACAGCGAATGGCTCGATAAGCTCAGCAGCCACGAAATGATCCGTCTCTGCGCGAAATATCCGCTCAAGCGGATGTTGGAACACGATGATTTCCGTTCGCGTCTTGAGAATAAACAATCCATTTCCGTGCACGAGCTGCTGTATCCGCTGCTGGTCGCCTACGATTCAGTAATTCTCGAAGCCGATGTCGAGCTTGGCGCAACGGAACAGAAATTCAATCTGCTGATGGGCCGCGAAATTCAGCGCGAATACCAAAAACCGCTACAGGTCGCTTTCACCATGCCGATTCTTGTTGGACTCGATGGCGAACGCAAAATGTCCAAGAGCCTGGGCAACTACGTGGGCATCACAGAAACACCGCAGGAAATGTTCGGCAAACTGATGAGCATTTCCGACGAACAAATGTGGCTTTACATGGAGCTGCTCACCGATCGTCCGTCCGCCGAAATCGCGCGTCTGCGACGCCACGTCGCCGAAGGCGCCGCTCATCCCATGGAAGTAAAAATTGGGTTGGCCCAGGAAATCATCGCCAGTTTCCACGGCGAAACAGCGGCAATCCATGCCGCCGATGAATTCCGCCAGGTTTTTCAGAAGCGCGGCGCGCCTTCCGATGTGCCGCAGAAAAAACTGAAGCCGGGCTCGCGCGCGCTTCACGCGCTGCTGACCGAAACTGGATTAGCTCCTTCGCGCAGTGAAGCCGAGCGCCTAATCAAACAGGGCGGAGTGGAAATCAACGGCACGCGCGTGGAAGACGTAAAACACGAAGTGAATCTCACCGCGCATACGGAAATTCTCCTCCGCGCCGGAAAAAAGAAATTCCTCCGCCTCGTCGCGGAATGACGCAATGAGCGTTGCAGCGGATTAGGATTTTGCCGCAGTTTCGGTATGCATTGCGGCGCGTTAAATTCGCGGTGATTGACGTTAACACCGCTCGGTATATTTGCGGAGGCGCACCAGATATTCGCGGTTGCGGCGGGCGACAGCGTGACGCGTGATCAGCCAGTCTATTGCAGGGCCGAATCGGCCGGACATTTGATATTCACTGCGCATCGTGACTCGCGTTCCGGTTGTTGACGGATCCAGTTGCCACCGTTCCAGGCCGCGCACACCGTAGGCGTCCTCGAATCGCCACTCGAGCAGACGCAGCCATTTGTAGCGGGTGATTACGGCGGTGTGAGAAATTTCTTTTCTGCCGAGTTTTCCCGTGATGCGCACTTTTTGCGAAGTTGCAAAATCGGACGCGCCGCCGGAAACCTCGAACTCGCTGGCCATTTCGGCTCCGTACCAGTAAGGCATGCGCTGTGGAACAAAAAATAGAAATACGTCGTTCGGTGTTGCGGCAATTTCGATGCTCTGTTCGATGAGGGCCATCGGCGCGCCAAAGTTTATCATTGAGTGGGCGCTCTGATTGGCCCGACGCGAGAAATCGGCGCGGCAATTTGTGAGAATTCGTGGGGACAATGAACACGGAAAATCAGTACGGAACTTCTATTTTGGAAAATTAATAGGTGGTTGCACCGATGGCGTAAATGCGGCGCGAACGAACATCCTGGATGAAAACGATGACACGAACATTTTCGCGTTTCCAGTCGGGAGAAAGTTTCACGGCGCTCTGCGCGTCGTAAGACGATTCGCCGCTTCCGTTTGCTTTCCCAAGACTTATCAGTTTGCGGACCACGCCGTCGTGTTCCAGTCCGCGTCCGGCGTTTTCGCCGCGGCGAACGTCGGAATGCAAATGGTTTTCGGTGATCGCCAGAAATACCTCCGCGTTTTGGCCTGACGTACCGTTTTGGCCCGACCCAACATTGTCAGCGCCGGATAATTTCCCGGCGCGAACGCGCAAAAGTTTTGGCCCACCCATTGTGGATGTTGCGCCGACCCACGCCAATTCCAGTTCGGTTTTCGGTGCGCCGCTCGCCTTTTCAATCGCGCGCTGCGCGGCGTGCTCATCGCTTCCCAGAATTTCCGTGCGGCCGTCCACGATCATTTGCGGCGTATAGACTTCGGCGTTCAGCGTCTTGCTGTATTCCTCCTGACGCTGGGTCGCTGCCGAGGATGCAAATGGATCGCGCCATCCCAGATCGTTCCAATAATCCACATGCTCCTCGAGAATGATCGCTTCGGCTCCGCTGACCGGCTGGCGCGCGTTGAGTTGCGCCAGCAGCGCATCCGCCGGCGGGCAGCTCGAGCAGCCTTCCGAGGTAAATAGCTCGACAAGAACCGGGGTAGGTGATTTCGCTGCGTCTTTCCTAGCTTGCCGGGTGACTAGACTGCTGGCATTTGCGTGGGCAGAGGCGGAGGGCCGCGCCACGAGGGGGATCACCAACGAAATCGCAAGTAACGCTGAGGCGGCACCGATATTCATGTTGAGAGACTCCCTCGTTTAGAATTTGTAGTGTGTTGGATGCGCTAGTCTGCACCGCCAGTCGCATGGGTGCAACGAGTGAATCATACTAACCTGTATTTATATAAATATAGGTTAGATAGAACTAGAAATAAGTATATTATTTACAATAAGATGAAGCAGGTTAACTCCGTGGCGGCGAACATTCATCCACAAAATGATTTCGTGGGCGGTCGGCTTGCAATCGATTTTGCGAACACGACTCGGCTGTTTCTGACTTCTGGCGATGCACTTTCGAGCTGGGGTGATTTGATTTCGTTTCTAGTCGCGGTCGGGAACGTCTCCCAGCCAAAGGCTGAGGCGCTCGTCGAATTGGCGGGGACGGCACCCGACGAGACGGCGGCGCTATTTGAGTTGACGGTGGATTTGCGGGACGCGATTCGACGGAGCCTTCGCGCGCGAGTGGAAGGCGCCGAGTTGCAACCGAGATGGATCGCTGCAGTGAACTCGATCCTGGCTTGCACGGAAGGATACGAGCGACTGGAGCCGATCGCCGGCGCTGGCGACTCTGAATGGCGTCTTCGGCTTGCTGCGCGCTCAGACGGACTTGAGTGGCTTCTGGCTTCGATTGCGCGTTCGGCGGCTGAACTGATCGCCGAAGGGCCCGGCGCGCCGGTGAGGAGATGTGCGAATCCGAGGTGCGAGCTTTATTTCTACGATGATTCGAGAACCGGGCGAAGACGCTGGTGTTCGATGGCAACGTGCGGAAATCGCGCAAAGGTTGCGGCGCATTCGCGGAGGAAACACGCCGCGCGATAGTAAACGGCCGCTAAATTCTCCCCGGCTGATTTCATTAATCCGCTCTTAATGTGTTTGCCGGATCAACGGCGGCGGCACGGCGCGCTGGCAGATAGCTGGCGACCGCCGCCACTGTCACCATTACGGCTGGCACCACAATGTAGGTGAGAGGGTCTCGGGGACCGATTCCGAATAGCAGCGATTTCATTAACTGCATCAAACCGACGGCTGCTACCAGACCGATCGCCGCTCCGATTCCCGCCAGCACCAGCGCGTGACGCAAAAACATCCGCGTGATCGCGCATTGTTGCGCTCCGAGCGCGAGTCGGATTCCAATTTCGCGCGTGCGCTGCGAGACGGTGTAGGCGATGACGCCATAAATTCCGATGATGCCAATCACCAGCGCCATGGAGCCGACAATCGCGAGCATCACAAGAGCGAAAGAAGTTCGTGCGAGCGAATGATCGTAAACATTCTGCATCGTCCGCATCGAGGTCAGCGGAAGATTTGAATTCACCGACGAAACCGCCTGGCGGATTTCGTTGATGAAGCTCGCGGTGCCGGTTCGGTCGCTTCTGACGACGAACGTCACCGAGCGTACGGCATTCAACGCACCAGACCCGAAGAGACCTTCCATCATTGCAGGCCAGTACACGATGGCTGGCGCCTTTTCATTGACTCCATTTTCGCGGACGTCTTCGACGACGCCGACGACCTGTCACCAATTACTAAATTCCTTGAATTTTTTGCCGATTGCAGCAGACGGAGTTCCCCACAGTTCACGGGCGAGATTTTCGGAAACCATCGCGGCCGGTCTTTGGCTATAAACGTCGGTCCACGTCAGTTCGCGGCCGGCAATCAATTTAGTGCCGTCTGTTTGAAGAAACCCGGGCGAGACATTCTTGAACATTCGGAGCGGCGGATTTTCATCGTTCGCGTCCGTCTTACCTTCGACAAATATAACGTCCCAACTGGGTTCAATTCCTTCCCTGGGCATTTCGCTGGCGAAGGCGACGCTCGTTACACCGGGAATCGCCGCGAGCCTATCGGAAATGTCGTTCTGAATTCGGGTGACTCGTTGTGATTCCGCGACCAGAGATTTCGGAATAGAAATTCGCATGATCTGGAGATGTTCCGGATGCGTGAAGCGTGGCTCGACAGTTCTAAGTGACTGAAAGGTGCGAATCATTAGACCCGAGCTCACGAGCAGGATCAAAGCGAGCGCCACTTGAGCGACAACCAGGGCATTACGAACACGATGGCGTTCCCGGCTTACGCTCGAAGTTCGCCCGGCACTCCGAATAGCGAGTGAGACTCGAGGTCCGGCATATTTCAAGGCAGGAATTAATCCGAACAGGAGGGCCGAGAGCCGCGAGAGAATCAGAGTGAATGCGAGCGCACGCACGTCGAGGGAAATCTCAGCCAAGCGCGGCAGAGAATTCGGGCCGAGAGCGACAAGAATGCGGAGACCTTCATAGGCGAGCACTTTTCCGAGTGCGCCGCCGAGGAATCCGAGCAGCATACTTTCGAGGAGCAGCGCCCGAACGATACGCCACCATCCCGCACCGAGTGCGGCGCGAATGGCGAGTTCCTGTTGTCGCGCTTCTGTCCTAACCAACAATAAATTTGCCACGTTGACGCAGGTAATCAGCATCACGATGCCGATGGTCGCCATCACGACCCAGAGAACATTGCCCACCTCGCTGACCACTTCTTGCTTCAAAGGACGAAGATCCGGCGTAATTTTCCAGGTCAAATAAAATAGCGGATTGGTGCCGGGACCGTTCGACCTCGAGTGCATCCAGGTGGGCAACATGCGGGTGATGTCGGCATTTGCTTCCGCGATTGTTACCCTGGGCTTGAGTCTCGCGATTCCCTGATAACCGAAACTGGCGAGGATTACTTTGCCACGATCGAATGCGAGCGGCAGGATTAAATCGAAATCCGTATTGACGAACTGGAATCCCTTGGGCATCACACCCAAAATTTCGCGAAGTCTGGAGTCGACAATAATTTTGCGGCCAATCACGGAGGGATCTGCGCCGAAGTGCCGCTGCCAATATCCGTAACTGAGCATCATTGTCTCGGCGGATCGCGGCTGCTGATCGGCCGATGACAGCGAGCGTCCGAGCATGGGGGGAACTCCGAGCGCTTGAAGCACGCCGTCAGTTACATTCACTGTGCGGACTTGCTCGGCTTCCTCTTGTCCCGTGACATTCGCTGTGCCGGATTCCCACACGCCGAGCGCCTAAAACGTCCGGTTCTGTTCGGCATAAGTGAAATACATTGAAGGCGAGAGGCGGAGACCGTCGGAAACGTTGACCAGCCCGGCTGCGCCGGGAGCAGCCTGCTTGACGGCTACCAACTCCTCGGATTTCAGATATGCCAGCGGCTTGAGCAGCACGCTGTTGACGACGCTGAAGACGGCGGTGTTCGCGCCGATTCCAAGCGCGAGAGTGAGAATAGTAATCGCGGTGAAGCCGGGATTGCGGCGAAGCTGGCGCGCACCGTAGCGAAGGTCGGCGAAAAATGTGTCCACGATATTTTCCCAACCGTAGGAACGGACTTGTTCTTTGACGTTGGTCATATTGCCCATTTGGATTCGTGCGGCGCGACGCGCTGCTTCGGGAGAAAATCCGCGTGCGGCAAATTCCGCGGTGGATTGATCGAGAAAGTGCTGCACCTCTTCGCTGATGTCTTGATCGGAGGACGAGCGGTTGGTCCGGATGCGAATTCCGCGAGTGATTTGGCGCCAGAAAGACATGTGCTTATGCCTCTGTTTTCAAGAGGCGCGCGACGGCGGCGACGCGACGCGTCCAATCCGTGGTTTCGATCTCGAGTTGTTTTCGGCCCGCGCGGGTGAGATTGTAAAACTTTGCGCGGCGGGAGTTGTCGGTTTCGCGCCACTCTGAGTCGAGCAATCCGGCGCGTTCGAGGCGTTGAAACGCAGTAAGGAGAGAGCCGGGATTGACTTTGAAAACGCCGCGCGAAATTTGCTCGATGCGGCGGGCGATGCCGAAGCCGTGCATCGGCTCGAGGCTGAGGGTTTTCAGGATGAGCATATCGAGCGTGCCCTGGATGACGTCTGTGCCCGGTTCGTCCATGAGGCCTCCGGCTGACCTACGTGGCGATGTTAGCGTTTCTTTATCTTGATTGTCAAGATGTGGAGTTCAAGGGGAGAGCGCTGGAATCGAGAATTGCGAATCGCGCCGCGCTAGTGGATGAATTCCGTCGGCTGGCCGGTGGACCATGGATCGTAGTTCAGCGCGAAGTTGAGGCGGTCGGCGATTGGCGGGTGGGTGTAGAACCAGAAAACTGTATAGGGCGAGGGATTGGGATCTTCGAGATTTGATTCGCCGAGGATTTGATCGGTTTGCGCGGCTACTTGCTGAGAATTTGGGACGATGCCGTGGATTACTTCCAGACCGTACACGTCGGCCTGATGCTCGATGTAACGGCTGGCGGCATTGTTGATGGGCGTGGCGACGAATTGCAGAATTGAAATCAGAAGAAGCAGCACGGCGAGAGACGTCCAATCCTGTGGCGGGCGCACGTACCAGATGCTTTCCCATTTGTGGAGTGTGCCGGCGAAGAGCCACGCCAGGAGCGGAAGAGCGAAGGCCAGACCAATTGCGCTGAGGACAATTCCTTTCCATCCGTGGCCTAACGCGTAGTGACCGAGTTCGTGGCCGAAAACTGAAAGCGCTTGCGGCTCGTTGGTGCGGGCGAGAAGGGTATCCCAGAAGACGACGCGCTTGGCGTTGCCAATTCCGCTGACGTAGGCGTTGGTCTCGTTCAGTTTCTGGCTGGCATTCATTTCTAGAATGCGATTTTCGGGAATTGTGACGCCGGCGCGCGCGATGGTTTGCTCGACGTCGCGCACAAGTTGAGGATGCGAATCGGCCAGCGGATGGAAATCGTAGAAGAGTGGCTCGATGATGAGCGGCTCGGCGTAAAAGCCTGCGATGATCAGCAGAACGGCGGCGACCCACGCGCCAATCCACCAGCGGCGCGGGCTGCGGCGGATCAACATGAAAAGAATCCATCCGGCGAACGTGGCGAGAATTAGAGTAATGGCTTCGGATTTCATCCAGTCCAAAAGCCACGAGCCCCAGCTTTGCACGGAAAGGCCGTAGCCGCGCAAGACGCTATGCGCCCAGGCGTGGAGCGGCAGGGCGGCGAGATCGAGAGTGAGAACGAGCAGCGGGCAGAAAATGGCGGCTTGCACGAAACTGTTGGATGCCGCGCGCGTGGCCCAATCGCGAATTTTTGCCGCCCATCCTGTGCGCAGCGCAAGCCAGAGAATTAGCAGGCCCCAGAAGAATTCGGCGAAGTAGAGGCGGCGTCCCGTGCGGGCGAGGGCGACGGCCTGGCGAGTTTTTTCTGGAGAAAGCGTGTAGTGCGTTACAGGGGCGGTCGTGGTGCTGGAATTAATTGGCGTGATTGACTGCGCGGGTGATGGGCCGGCTTCGGCTTGCGCGGTGTTCGGTTGCCTAGCCCGGGCGGGTGCGGCGCACATGCTGATACTACAAAACGCGGCGGCTGTCAGAATTGAAATGTGAATGGCCCGGCGCAATGCCGAATTTCTTTCCGGCGAGCGAGAAATTCCCGTCTTCAATTTGAAACCCGACAGCATGTAAGCAGTATTCCTTAGAGAAACTAAACGCGCAACGTGGTGGCGATGTTGCGAAGTAATTGACGGAGTAGTTTCGCTTTCGTTGCGGCAAAAAGCAAGTCCCCGGGGGCGGGAAGCCGCTGACGCTAGTGGGTATCAGCCATGCACGAGGATTGAACATTGCACTTCAGGCCAGTTGCGATTCGGGATGCGGCAGGGCTAGCATATTAGGGTGTGGCAGGAGGCGATTTTATGCGGAGATTTGGACATTTGGGCGGATTCGACAAGCGTACTTGTGGCGTTGCTCTGGCGTCGGCGTTGCTGATTCTTGCGCCAGCGGCCGTGGCGCGGCAACCTGCGCAGAATCAGCAGGCGCCGCCATCACTGGGAGAGCTTGCCAAGCGGCTTCGCGCGGAAAAACAGTCCGCGCCCGCTACCAAGAAAGTTTGGACGAACGACAACCTGCCGACCAATCCATTCGGAGTGAGCGTGGTTGGGCAGCCACTACCGCCGGAAGAAAAACCCGCTATGGATGAAGCGAAGACTGACGAGAAGTCTAAGACCGGCGCCGAAACGACGAAAATACTGCTCGAGATGGAATCGGAGCTTAAGAAAGAGGTAGAGGCGCTGGCATTGGCGGAGAAGGAATTTGATCTCGCGAAGCGTGACTTCGCTTTGCAGCAGCAGGCGTTTTATGCGAACGCGAAGGCTAATCAGGATGAGGCCGGACAGACTCAGTTGGCGGAAGTGCAGAAGCAGCTAGACGCGATGCAATCGGAATTAGACAAGGCGCGCGCACGAGTTGCGGAGCTTCAGTTGAAGGTGGACGCAGGGCAGAAGAAGCCGGCGGCGGGCGAAGGTTCGGGAACACCGAACGGGAATTCCTTCTAAATCCGCGTCGGCATTTTGTAAGTTCTGCTTCACGGGCTAAAGCCCATTTTCCCTCCATTTTCGTCTCCGCAACATACCTACTACTAATAGTGGTTTTCCTCTTGACACAACAAGAGCGTTGCCGCAGAATCCGGCCAACTTTTCCAGGGGCATTACGGAAAAGTTCTGGAGGCGCCGATGCAATATCTTCCCGGCTGGACGGTGCACTGCATCAACACGGACTGTATGGCGCGCGGAACATGGTTGCGCGCGGATCAGGTGCACTCCGAGCTGTGCACGAATTGCGGCGCGCCGCTGCATCGCGTGCCACCACCCCTAGGTCCACGGCTGCGTCTTCGTCCCCGCACGCTGAGTTCGTACCGGCCGTTCCGTCCCAGATAGGCGCTCGGCATGATCGCGCAAATTTCTTACCGGCTTTGAGAATAAAAAGAGGCTCACGGTTTTCGTCGTGAGCCTTTTTTGCATTTGGAACGGAACAGTGTGCGAGCTGGTGAGAAGTACCGGAGCGGAAGCGGTGCGTCCACAAATAAAAAGAGCGGCTGGAGGAGGGTCCGGCCGCTCTTACGATCTTACCGAGGGTACCATGAGGCCGAAGAAGTGGCTGCCGCGGAACCGGCGGGCTGAATTTTCGTCTGGCTCAGGACCGGACGGATCCAACTTGCAGGTTGGGGGGAGCGGCGCGATCAACTCCGAACCAATATCAGTATTGGATAATTGCTTCGCGGGGGCGATAGAGCGTTGGGTACATTCGCGGAGGTACGAAAGTACTGGAATCACCGCGGCTTCAAAAACAGTTTAGGAATAATCGTTGTCAATTTTCATGTGATATTGCTCGAGGACAGTTCGGACCTGCAGAAACGCGTCTTCCACGGTGTCTGAGAAACGCAGCAGGGAATATTCGTGCTCGCTGATGGTTCCACCGCGCACCATGGCTTTCCAGTTCAGGACTTGATCCCAGTATTTTCGGCCATAGATGAGAACGAGATTATGCTCGGTAAGTTTTCCGGTCTGCATGAGGGTGAGCATTTCCCAAAGCTCGTCCATGGTGCCGAAGCCGCCGGGAAAAACGATGAGTGCTTTGGCGATTTGCGCGAACCATAATTTGCGCATGAAAAAATAGTGGAAATTAAAACTGAGTTCGCGGCTGATGTAAGGATTCGGCGCCTGCTCGTGAGGCAGTTCGATGCTGAGTCCGACGGATTTTCCTCCGGCATCGGCCGCGCCGCGATTCGCGGCTTCCATAATTCCCGGGCCGCCTCCGGAACAGACGACGAATCGGCGGGGGCGATCGCCAAACGTCATGGCCCATTCCGTAATGAGCCGCGAAAGCTTGCGCGCTTCTTCATAGTAGTGCGACATGGCGAGAGCGTTGCGGCAAAGGCGAACGCGCGATTGCGCGGCGGGCGTTTTCAAGCGCGCGGCGGCATTTTTAGCATTCTTCAGGCGCGTGGTTGCGCGGTCTTTTGGAAGAATGCGCGCGGAACCGAACATGACAATCGTATCGGCGACGCCTTCCTGGCGAAGTCGATATTTCGGATCGAGATATTCCGTGATGATGCGAACCGGGCGCGCGACGGTACTGTCCATAAAATTGGGATCTTGATAGGCGAGCTTTACCTTGCGGCCGTGTTTCGGGCTCATTCATTTTCTCCAGATAGCTGCCCTGAACTGGCGAGCGCTTGTGATTCGCGGCCGGTATGAGGCGAAGGTTATTCTACAGCTTCGCGAGTATCGTTCCGCCGCGGGCTTGTGTGCTGGTACGCAAGTGAAAACATTGGCCTTGAAGGAAAACCGCAGCCAACGTAAAGCGGCGCGGGCGCGTCCAATCCGTTACACTTGTGGGTGTGAGCGGAATGAACTCCGGGACGAAAATTCGGCGCGGGATGATAGCGGTCTGTGCGGTGCTGGCATTGATGCCCGCGCTCGCCGTTGCACAGGCGCCGCCAGGAGGCATCAAACCGACGCCGGGATTGCCAATTCAGCAAGCGCCGCCACAGAAACCAATTCGCGTGAAAGTGGAAGTGGTGAGCGCTCCGGTGGTGGTGCGCGACGCGCAGGGCGAGATGGTGACGGATCTGGACGAACTGAATTTCCGGATTTTCGATAATGGAGTGGAACAGAGAATCGAACATTTCGATATAGGCGGCGACGCCCTTTCCGTAGTGCTGCTGGTGGAGACGAGCGATCGCGTGCAGCCGATGCTTCCCGCGATTCGCAAGGCAGGAATTGTTTTCACGCAGAGCATTCTGGGCGGCACCGGCGAAGGAGCGGTGATCGGATTTGGAAACGAAGTGAGGCTAGTGCAGCCTTTCACGACAAATCACGACAAGTTGGAAAAATCGATTGCGAAATTGACTGAGGACGGCAGCGCTTCGCACCTGTTCGACGCGATGACGGAAGCAGTGACCATGTTGCGTGCACGGCCGGTGGAGCGCCGGCGCGTGATCGTGGCGATTTCCGAAGCGGCGGACGCGGGCAGCACGGCGAAGTTGGGAATGGTGTTGCGCGCGGCGCAACTTGAGAATATTACGATTTACACTGTGGGAATTTCATCCGCGGCTGCGGAGTGGCGCACTCCGCTCACTGGGCCAACGCAGAGTCCAGAAGCGCCGGAAGGGGTCATGCTGGGTGTGCCGGCGCCCGGCACGCCGCAAACGCCTTCAACGCCGGGCGTGGCGTCGCAAGGCGGTGGAGGAGATCTACTGGCGTTGGTGATATGGGCGGTGCAGCACGGCGTGAATCTGGCGAAAGGGCACGCGCTGGAGGCGGCTACGCTGGCGACGGGCGGAGAACACGTGGCCACGCGCCGCGATAAAAGTATTGAGCCCGCGCTGGACCGCATCGGAGGCGAACTTCACGCGCAGTACACGCTGAGCTATCACCCGACGGAAAGTTCGCCCGGCGGATTTCACGATATTAAAGTTTTGGTGGATCGTCCGAAGACGACTGTGAAGACGCGGCCCGGATATTATTTGCCACTGGATGATGACGCGGGAAAGAACAATTGAATCCGGAAGTTCTCAATATAATTTTGCCGGCAAAAAAGTGGCCTTCTAGATTTCCGGTGAGTGCGTCGGCACCGCATGACCAAGAATCAATTTGTTCCCAAATATTTGGCAACCTGCCGGATGCCCGCGTCGAACTTGTCATAGTCGCTTTTTGCCAGTAAGTAGGAGAACGATCCGTTGGCCGTTTCGAGTGTGATGCGGACTCCCGGGCCCGCAGTGACGAGAACCAGCGTGGGGTCGGTTGTTTCTGTCTCCTTAATCGATCCGATGAATTGCGAAGTTGTTGAGTTTGTCTGGGAAGCCTTGTCCCAAAGCTTGATGAAAGAATCCCACTCGCCACGGGAAGCAGAGTACGAGGCCTTCTTGGCGAGCGTTATGCCTAACAGACCAACTTTATCGTTATCTTCCGTGTAGGTAGCGATATTGAGTTCGCCTGGGCTTGATGTGAATGTCGCTATGTACTCGAGCTTTCCGGCTCCGATGCCTGCCGCCGAGAACGTCAGAAGCAAAGTCAGCGCTGCAAGGAGAATGATTTTCTTCATCGTTGTTGCCTTTCCGGAGCACGACTGAAGACAGGGTAGAGTTCAGTCTACGCTGGATGGGATGAGCGCGCCGATGTGGAAAAAGTTCAGCCTGCCGTCTGGCTACTACCGGGCATTCTCCCGGGGAGAACCGGTTGATAGCGGGAGCGATCCCGCCACTTCTGTTCGAGTTGAGAAGAGAAGCGCGTTCAGGTTTTCGCGGGTTCCTTCGCGCCTTCTTCTGCTTCGTCTTCAAGGATTGCTGCAGCCGCGGCAACTTTATCGCCTTCGTCGGCGCGGAGCAGGCGGACGCCTTGCGTGGAGCGGCCGGCTTCGCGGATTTCGTTGGAGTGCACGCGAATCACTTTTCCGCCGCTGGTGATGATCATCACGTCGGATTCTTCGCTGACTTGCAGCGCGGCGACGACCGGACCGTTGCGGTCGGTGGTCTTCAGGTTGATGACGCCTTTTCCGCCACGCGAAGTGATGCGATATTCCGCGAGCGGCGTGCGCTTGCCGTAACCTTTTTCGGAAACGGTGAGCATGAGCGTGGTAAGCGAATCCTTGATCATTTCGCCGTCGAGTTCTTCGAGGTTGTCCGTGGTTTTCTTGTGCTCTTTCTTGATGATCTCGAAGTCGGGCTGTACGGCGTCCATGCTGACGACGTAATCGCCCTTGGCGAGATCCATTCCGTTGACGCCGCCTGCCGCGCGGCCCATCGGACGAACTTCGGTTTCGCGGAACAGAATCGCCTGGCCGACGTGGCTGGCGAGGAAGATCATTTGCTTGCCGTCGGTGAGCTTCACACCGATTAGTTCGTCGTCTTTTTCCAGGTTGATGGCGATGATGCCGGACGGACGCGGGTTCGAGAATTCCACGATGGGCGTTTTCTTTACGGTGCCGTTCTTTGTGGCCATGAAAACGTGGCGGCCTTCTTCTTCCAAATTCTGCGACGAAACGAGCGCGGTAAGTTTTTCGCCGTCGTGGAATTTTACGAGTGAAGAAATGGCGCGTCCGCGAGTGGCCGCGGCTGCTTCAGGAATTTCATAAACTTTCAGCCAGTACACGCGGCCCTTGGACGTGAAGAGTAGGATGTAACTGTGCGCCGAAGCGATGAAAAGGTGCTCGACGAAATCCTCGTCGCGCGTTTTCGCGCCGATTCGCCCCTTGCCTCCGCGGGTCTGATGGCGATAGACGTCCACCGAAGTGCGCTTCATGTATCCGGCGTGGCTGACGGTGATGGCCATATCGGTATCGGCGATCAGGTCCTCGAGTTTGATTTCCTCAACTTTATCCACAATCTGCGTGCGACGCGCGTCACCGAAAAGTTTCTGCATTTCGCGAAGTTCGGTGATGATTACGGCCTTGAGTTTCTTTTCGCTCGCGAGAATCGAGCGCAACTCTGCGATCAGCGCTTGGATTTCTTTTAATTCATTAAGGATTTTCTCGCGCTCCATTTGCGTAAGGCGGTGCAATTGGAGGTCGAGGATGGCCTGCGCCTGCCGGTCGGAAAAATCCCAGCGTTCGATCAACCCCGCTTTTGCTTCGGTGGGCGATTTCGATTTGCGAATCAGTTTGATGATTTCATCGAGGTGATCGATGGCTTTCTTGAAGCCGAGCAAAATGTGTTCGCGGTCTTCGGCTTTGCGCAATTCAAATTGAGTACGGCGGCGGACGACCTCGATGCGGTGCTCGATGAACAGCCGCAACATGTCCATGATGGGCAATTCGCGCGGCTGCCCTTTTACGATGCTCAGCATGATCACGCCGAACGATTCCTGCATCTGCGTGAGCTTGAAAAGATGATTGAGGATGAGCTGGCTTTCTTCGCCGCGCTTTATTTCGACGACCATGCGCATGCCGTCGCGGTCGGATTCATCACGCACATCGGAAATGCCTTCGATTTTTTTCGTCTGGACGAGTTCGGCGATGCGCTCGATGAGCCGCGCCTTATTTACCTGGAAAGGAATTTCCGTGATGACGATGCTCTCGCGGTCTTTCCCAGACTGTTCGATCGCCGCCTTGGCGCGCATGGTGAACGTGCCGCGACCGGTCTTGTACGCGGCCAGAATGCCGTCCTTGCCCGCGATGTAGCCGCCGGTCGGGAAATCCGGTCCGGGCATCACCTTCATGATTTCTTTCAGCGTGACGTCGGGCTTTTCGATGAGCATCACCGCGGCTTCGATGACTTCGCTCATGTTGTGCGGTGGAATATTGGTAGCCATACCGACGGCGATGCCCGATGCTCCGTTGACGAGAAGATTCGGAGTTTTCGCGGGAAGGATAGAAGGTTCGTCGCGCGTCTGGTCAAAGTTGGGAACGAAATCTACGGTTTCTTTTTCCAGGTCGGCGAGAAGTTCTTCGGCGACGCGCGAAAGCCGCGCTTCCGTGTACCGCATGGCCGCTGGGGGGTCTCCGTCAACCGAGCCGAAATTTCCCTGACCATCCACGAGCATGTAGCGCATGTTGAAGTTCTGCGCCAGGCGAACCATCGTGGGATAAATAACGGCTTCACCGTGCGGGTGATAGTTGCCGGAAGTATCTCCGCAAATTTTCGCGCACTTGCGGAAGCCGCGATTCGATGCCAGACCGAGATCGTTCATGGCAACAAGGATGCGGCGTTGCACGGGCTTCAGGCCGTCGCGCACGTCAGGAATGGCGCGCGCCACGATCACGCTCATGGCGTAATCGAGGTACGACCGCTTCATTTCGGCTTCGATATCTATCGGTACGATTTGCGCCTGAAGTATTTCGTCGGCCATTTCTTCTCCTGAGTTCTTTTTACTGACGTGCTGCGCGCTCGAGGATGTACGCCTTTACCGTGTCGAAAGCGTCCGCGGCGTTTGTGAAGCGGCGCGCGGCGAAGTGAGCTTCGAGTTGCTGCACAAAATTGTCACACTCCGTATTGCTTACGAATTCAATTGCTACGCCGCGTTCGTTATCCGGTGTCGCGGTTGGCGTTGCGCGGAATTCACTGCAACTTAGTCCGCGCAGGCCCGGCAACGTCTGCCAACTTATCTGATAAATCACGCTGCCTACTTCGCGCTCGCGTCGAAACGTACCGCGCAAGCCAAATTTCCTTCTGTGTCCGTAAATTTTATGAGCCAGCCGACGCCGGGAATGGCTGTTTTCAGCATCAGAATTTTTCCGCCGGCAGCTTCCACGGCAATCGCGGTTGCGTCCACGTCCTTCACGCCGATCGAACATTCAAACCCGATGACATCTTTCGACGCGACGTTGAATTTTCTGCTCTGCATGGCTCCGATCGGCGTGAGTTCGTCGCCGTTCGGACTGGTCATCTTGCAGAACTCGGTGGTTGGGCCGCCGCCGAAACCCTCAAATTGCCATCCAAAAACTTTGCCGTAAAACTTTTGCGCTCTTTCAAGGTTGTCCGCGTGGATCGCAAAGTGAACGACGTTATTGGCTTTTGCCACGGAGACCTCCGGCGCTTGAGTTAAATATCCAAATTCACGACGTCAAGCGCGTTATCCTCGATAAACTTACGGCGCTCGGCCACGCTTTCGCCCATCAGCGTGGTGAAAATATTTTCGGCTTCCACGACGTCTTCCATTTTCACTTGCAGTAGCGTACGGCTTTCGCCGTTCATCGTGGTGGCCCAAAGCTGCTCGGGGTTCATTTCGCCCAGACCTTTGAACCGCGTGATGGTGAATTCTTTTTGCGCGTCGGCCAAGACGTAGGCGAGAACGTCGGCGGCTTTTTCCTTAGAGACTTTGTCGCCGTTGCGCGTGACCTGGAATGGCGGATGATCCACCGGCTCGACGAGGCGATAGAGCGCGCGCACGCGCTTATATTCCGGCGTGGACGCGAGCGCCCAGCTTACTTTGCTTGTCACGGGGCGTTCTTTCGTGCCGCCGTTCAAATTCACTTCGTACAGGCTGTGTTCTTCGTCGTAGGCAATCTTGGTTTGAATATCGATTTTTGCTTTTTCGATGGCGCGCTCGAATTTTTCGAGTTTTTTCTTGTCCTCGAAATCGGTTTTCTTTTCGAGTTCGCTTTCGGCGAGCAGTTCTGCAACGCCGTGAATGCGCACGCGCCGCGAAAGACGCTTCAGCACCAGTTCGTATTCCTGAATGTTCATCAGGAAGGTGGTAAGCGTGGCACCTTCAAGCACCGGGCCTTCCTTCGGCTTTACGCGATGCTCTTCGGTGGCGCGACGGATCATTTCGCTCATGAAATCGCGGTCGTCGCGGATGTAGCGGTCCATTTTGCCGCGGCGCAGGCGATAGAGCGGCGGCTGCGCAATGTAAATGTGGCCGCGCTCGATCAGTTCGCGCATGTGGCGGAAGAAAAATGTGAGCAGCAGCGTGCGAATGTGGCTGCCGTCCACGTCGGCGTCGGTCATAAGGATAATCTTGTGATAACGCAGTTTGGCGGGATCGAAATCGTCCTTGCCGATGCCGGTGCCAAGCGCGGTGATGATGGTCCGAATTTCTTCGTGGCCCAACATCTTGTCGTAGCGCGCTTTTTCGACGTTTAGAATTTTACCTTTGAGCGGCAGAATCGCCTGATTCTTGCGGTCGCGCCCCTGTTTTGCCGAGCCGCCTGCCGATTCGCCTTCGACGATGAAAAGTTCGCATCGCGCAGGATCGCGTTCCTGACAATCGGCCAACTTGCCGGGCAGTCCGCTGGAATCGAGCGCGGATTTGCGGCGCGTCAACTCGCGCGCTTTTCGGGCGGCTTCGCGGCCGCGCGCGGCGTCAATACATTTGCCGATGATGCGGCGCGCGACGGTCATGTGCTTGTCGAAATATTCGCCGAGCTTCTCGTTGACGAGCTGTTCGACCTGTCCCTTGATGTCGCTATTGAGCTTGCCTTTGGTTTGCCCTTCAAATTGCGGCTGCGGCAGCTTTACAGAAATTACGGCGACGAGTCCTTCGCGAACGTCGTCGCCCGTGATGGTGACTTCGTCCTTCTGCTCCTTCAACATTCCAGTTTGATTGGCGTAGTAATTGATGGTGCGGGTGAGCGCCGAGCGAAATCCGGAAAGATGTGTGCCGCCGTCCACTGTATTGATGGTGTTCGCGAAGGCGAAAATATTTTCGGCATAGCCGTCGTTATATTGGACGGCTATTTCCATATCGACCTGCTCTTTTTTCCCTTCCATGTAGATGGGCGAATCGTGCAGCACTGTTTTGCCTTTGTTCAGATGCCTCACAAATTCCGCAATGCCGCCGGTGAATCGGAACTCCGTGGCTTTATCGTTGCGCTCGTCGGTAAGCGTAATTTTCAGGCCCTTGTTCAGGAAGGCAAGTTCGCGAAGGCGTCCGGCCAAAATGTCGTAGCTGAAAACGATTTGCGTGAAAATTTCGGGATCGGGATGGAAGGTGATTTTCGTTCCGGTCTTGCGCGTTTTTCCGGTTTGCTTCAATTTGTTGACGGGCTTGCCGCGTTCGTATTTCTGTTCCCACACGGCACCATCGCGCGCGATTTCCAATTCCAGCCAGTCGGCCAGCGCGTTCACGACGGAAACGCCGACACCGTGAAGTCCGCCTGAAACTTTGTAGGTGTCCGAATCAAATTTTCCGCCGGCGTGAAGGAGGGTGAGCACAACTTCGGCGGCGGGACGCTTTTCCGTGGCGTGCATATCTACTGGAATTCCGCGGCCGTTGTCGGTGACGGTGACGCTGTTGTCCTCGTGCACCTCGACATTTATTTCGTCGCAGAAGCCGGCCATCGCTTCGTCCACGGAGTTATCCACCACTTCCCAGACCAGGTGATGCAATCCCATTTCGCCCGTGGAGCCGATGTACATCGCGGGACGCAGACGCACCGCTTCCAATCCGCCAAGAACTTTGATGGATGTCGCGTCATACTTATGCCCAACAGCGCCGCGTGTGGCGGCCGCTTCTTTCTCTGCCATGTGAACTCCCGTTTTTCAGAAGGGAAGGGGCTCGACGAAGAAACGTAGAGCCGACCGTCGCCTTACCCTGTGATTCCGGCCGCAAGCGAACGGAACTCGTAGGGTTTTTGCTTCATCCCGTTCCGCGCAGCGAAACGTGGCGAAGTCTTTCTTTCTTCCAGGCAATGTGAGTTCTCCCGGCGCTGCGGGATCCCCGAACTCTGCTAAAAATGCCTGGCCGACGTGCCGAACTGGAGGAAAAAACTGGCGTCCGACAACAGAGGAATTATACGAGAATTGGGGCGTTTTCTCAAGCCAGAATCACAGCCAATTTCGACTGTATGTGCTTATAAATCAAGTTTTTGCGGGTATATAGGGCGCAGCTTCGCCGACACATAAACGGAGGATCGCAAATGCCGCGAAACGGCTGGCGGCAGTCAAATCCGCATGGGCATGATTACGTAGCGATAGCGGAAGGCCTCGTCGCCTTCGGGGCGAATCTGGCCGGCGGATTGTTCGTCTTTCAGCTCGAAGCGGACAGGGCCGTCGGGAATCGCGGCGAGAAAATCCAACAGATACTGCGCGTTAAATCCGATGGTGATCGGATCGCCCTTGTAGGGCTTCTCGATTGTTTCCGTAGCTTCGCCGTATTCCGGGCTTTGCGCGGAAAGCTCCACGCCTTCGGTGGAAACGGAAAGTTTCACGGCGCGGGAGCGCTGGTCGGCGAGTTGAGAGACGCGGCGAATCGCGTCATTCAGTTCGTTGCGCTCGAGCACGACAAACTTATTGTTATCGCGCGGCATCACCGCCGGGTAGTTCGGGAACTGTCCGGTGAGGATGCGGGAAACCAGGCGGCGCGAACCTACTTGGAAAAACAGATAGCTATCGTCGCGCGCGAAATCGATGAAGCCTTCGTCGCCGGCTTCGGCGGTAAGGCGCTGAAGTTCGAGAAGGGCTTTCTTTGGAACCAGGACGCGCACTTCGTTATTCAGTCCGGCGATTTTGTGGTCGGTTTCGGCGAGCGCGAGGCGGTGGCCGTCGGTTGCAACCATCGTCACCGAGTCCGGCTTGATGAGCAGCAGGCCGCCATTCAGTGTGTAGCGCGATTCTTCGGCCGAAATTGCGAATACCGTGCGGGAGATCAGTCCGGAGATTAGGCGCGCGGGAATCTTAGCGAGTACGTGAGGTGCCTCTGGAATGGCTGGGAAATTTTCCTTCGACATGCCGACCATCTTGTAGGTGCGGCGGCCGGATTGGATCTGAACCCAGTGGTTCTCGAGAAATTTGAATTTGATTTCCTCGTCGGGCAGTAAGCGCACGAGCTCGAGAAGTTTCTTGGCAGGAATGGTTCCGCTGCCTTCTTTTTTAATTTTGGCTTCGCAAGAAGTGCAGATACTCAGCTCGAGGTCGGTGGCGGTGAGGGAAAGTTTGTTGCCTTCGCCCTCGAAGAGGAGGTTCGACAGAATGGGAATGGTCGTCTTGCGTTCGACGACGCCCTGCGTCATTTCCAGTTCTTCCAACAGGTCATATTTCTTGACGCTGAATTCCATCGTATCTGTTCCCTCGCGGAGTTTCGGTGTTGCTCCACTCATAATGGCTCCAATCTACTCCAAAATTAGAAAAGGTTAAAGATCGTCGTAGTCGTAGAGCCTGTGGAAAGGTGAAAAAGTATTATACGTCACGGAGGAGCATCGAGTTAGCGAAAGGAAATATATTTTCGGTGCGGTGGAAAACGCGGATAAGCGGCGCGCGTCCAGCGAACCTAGGGATATTTGCGAAAATTCACACAGGGCGGCGCGAGTTCTCAACAGGGAATGAACAGGTTGTGCGGTGGATTTGCACATGGCGCTCGCGACGCAAAAAGGAACGCGGCTTCACCGCAGAGGCGCGGAGAAAGACGAAATAGAAAAAACGGAGAGACGTGCAAAGTTTCAGTTGAATGAATCGAGCAGGCGATTGATTGTACGATTCAGATCTTTATCGGTGCGGCGCAGGGCGTCAATCTTGTTGATGGAATGAAGCACTGTCGTATGGTGCTTGCCACCGAACTGGCGTCCAATTTCGGGCAGCGATGCCGAGGTGAGCTGCTTCACCAGATACATGGCCACCTGGCGCGGGAAGGCGATAGCTTTCGTGTTGCTGCGGACTTTCAGGTCCGCGTCGCGCAGGCCGTATTGTTCGCCGACGCGCTTCTGGATCAACTCGATGGTGACTTTCTTTTCCTGTGTGGCGATGATGTTCCGCAGCACTTGTTGCGCGGTGCTGAGATTCAGCGCGGCGCTCGTGAGTGAGGCGTAGGCCAGCAGCCGCGTCAGCGCGCCTTCTAGTTCGCGCACGTTGGACTTAATGCTGCGCGCGATAAACTCGGCAACTTCGTCAGGAACCTGCACGCATTCGGATTCGGCCTTCTTTTGAAGAATCGCGATCTTCGTTTCCAGATCGGGTGGTTGAATGTCGGCGATCAAGCCCCATTCAAAACGCGAGCGCAGCCGTTCTTCAATCGCGGAGATTTCCTTTGGCGGGCAATCGGAAGAGAGCACGATTTGCTTGCGCAATTCATAAAGCGCGTTGAAGGTGTGGAAGAATTCCTCAACGGTGCGTTCCTTGCCGGCGATGAACTGAATGTCGTCCACCAGCAGCACGTCGACATTGCGGTAACGATCGCGGAAACTGATCATGCGGTCAAAGCGCAGTGATGTGATGACTTCGTTGGTGAATTTTTCCGCGCTCACATAAGTGAGACGCAGCGCCGGGTTGCGCTTCTTGATGGTGTGCCCGATGGCGTGCATTAAGTGCGTCTTGCCCATTCCTACGCCGCCATAAAGGTACAGCGGGTTGTAGGACTTAGACGGCTGGTCGGCCACGGCCAGCGAAGCGGCGTGCGCGAATTGATTGGAGTTGCCGACGACAAAACTATCGAACGTGTATCGCGGATTCAGTTGGTGATCGACGGCGTCAAAATCCAACCGGGACTGTCGAACCAGCGGCGAAGGCGGTGGCGGAGCTTCCGGCTCGTCGCACAAAAACTCCACGCGCGTCTCGGCCATTCCGACTTCCGTGAGTACGGCCTCCAGCAGCGAGCCGTAAGTCTCTGACAACTTCTTGCGGAACATGCGGTTCGGAACTTTGATGAGCAGCTTGCCGTTTTCCGTGCCCTGCTGGTGTGTGGGCCGGAACCACGTGGTGAAGCTATGCGGGTTCACCCGCCGCTCCATATGCTGGAGGATCTTATCCCAGGAATTCGACAGAGGTGCTGTGCTAGCCAAGGAGTCGCCCAAGCCTTCCAAAAAACGAAAATTTGCAGCCACGGGTTAAATCCACACCTGTGGATAACCTGTGGAAGCCGCTAAATCGCGAACTTTAGGTGATTCGCCGTCGCAAAGAACGCTACCACTACCCCGCCGCCCCTCAGAGCCCTGTATCGGATACCACTCCGATCTCTGGAAGACTTGATGTTACTCCAGCGCGCGTTCTGAAACGCTGGCGGCCCGAATCTCACTTCACGAGCGAAAACTTTTTACGCGTCACCGCAAGCTCGAGCTGCCTGACTGGTGAGAAGCGTGTGCGTGATTGTCCACAAATAAGTGTATCGGAGCAAGGGAAATTAAAATTTGGAACAGGAGGACTCCCACAGGCTTTGCACAGCATTTCCACAGCGCAACTTTCCCGCTATCAGCGCGGCTAAAACTGTTTTGGAGCGGGCGTGGACGGGAAATTTAGCTTATCGGGCCGCGGGAATTCGTAAATTCCCAAAGGATCGGAAGAAATTATCAGACGATCCGGTTCAACGAGAATGGAATTGAGAATCAAGCGGCCGCCTTCGGGCGTATACAGGCGATATTCAGCGCGCTGCAGGCCATCTTTTTCAAAAACCATTATTTCATTTCCAAACGCCAGCCAAACTCTCTCCGTTACCGAATCCACGCCGATACAAGAAACGGTGGGCTTCAGTTCGGGCACATTTCCCGTTTGCGTTTCGCGTTTAATTTCACGGCGAGCCGCCTGTGCGGCGGGAGCGAATTCGACCGTCGTAAGCGAGACATCCAAGGACGCGTAGCCGACGCGATCGTATTTGCGGAAAGTAGGCTCGGGAAAATAATTAAAAGCGAAATAGATATTGTTGGCGGTATCCGCGGCAAGGTGCCCGACATTCAGGAAGCGATTGAACGTGCGATTGTCGCTGAAGTCCACCTGATCTCCGATGGCGCGCAACTCCCGTCCGCGGGCGTCAAAGATAGTGATCAGATGTTCCGTAGAAGCGCTGGCGGCGGCGATTTCACCGCCGGGAAGAATCGCGATTCCCGTAGGGCTCTCGAATGAAATATTCAAGAGCGAAGCGCCTTCTGGAGAAAATATGCGCAACATGTTGGCGGCGCGGTCGGCGACATACACGCGACCGGCGGGATCCACGTCAAACGCCACACCATAAACGAGTTGAGGCGCGCCGCGACTTCCTTTTGACGGAGGAGGCGGAATTTCGGCGATCTGCTGCTGGTCATCGCCAAACACGAGCACGCTGCGGCCGACAAGAACATAGTAGTGGCCGGCGGGCCCGCGCTTGATGCCCCATACGCCCGCGCCAATTTCCGGATACAGGCGCTTCGTGGCGGTGATGTCCTGCTCAACAACCTGTTGCGCGTGGGCAACGGTTGATGCCAGCACGAAAAGAAACGCTGCGGTGAACCATCGATAGTTTGGATGACGTGCTTGCATAGAGGAAAGATTATACATAGCAAGAGATGATGAATTTCGCTTCGGGGATGCCAGCCAGATATTCGTCAGGGAACACGCACACGTACGATCGAGCGCGCGCGTCCGGTGGAATCGTCCACATCGGCAAGAATTCCATTGATGCGCGCGTCGCCGATGGCCACTTCAAACTTTACGGGCATAGAATCCAGAAAGCGCTTCACCATCGAAGCGCGATCCATGCCAATCACGGATTCGTGCGGACCCGTCATGCCAACATCGGTGATGAATGCCGTGCCGTTGGGCAGCACGCGTTCGTCGGCGGTGGCTACGTGCGTGTGCGTTCCGACCACAACGGAGACGCGGCCATCCAGATACCAACCCATTGCCTGCTTTTCGCTGCTGGCTTCGGCGTGTATATCCACGAAAATAATTTTCACGTCCGGCGGGATTCGCGCGAGCTCTGCATCGGCGGTGCGGAACGGACAATCAAGTTGCGTCATGAAGACGCGCCCTTGCAGATTCAGTACCGCGTAACGCACGCCGCCGCGCGACGTGCCGACGTACAATCCGCGGCCGGGACTTTTCGGGAAATTTGCAGGACGCAGGAGGCGCGGCTCGTTGGGAATAAATTCCAGGATTTCCTTGCGATCCCAACTGTGATTGCCGCCGGTGATGACGTCCGCGCCAAGCGCGAATAATTCATCGGCGATCTTCGGAGTGATACCGAATCCGGCGGCGGAGTTTTCGCCATTGATGATGACCAGATCCACGCGTTCGCGCGCCACGATTTCGGAGAGATGTTTGGTGACCATCTCGCGGCCGGGCGAGCCGACAATATCTCCGATGAAAAGTATGCGCATTATTTGATGAAACTAACTTTCCGAGCTGGCTTTCCGCGCGGGCGATCTGAAGAAAGCGAATCCGCGGCGTTCTCGCAGAAATAACCGTGTAGAAAGAAAAGGTGGAGCGGTCCACGAAAGTCGTTAGACGCTAGGCCGATGAACCTCTAGTTAAGGCTGGGCTCTCCTCCCCCGCTTCAGGCTTCCCCGGACCCCGTGAGGGGCGCGGGGCATGCACACCGCAGGTTTTACGGAGCTCCCATGAGATTCACATTGGTTCAAAAAGCTTTCGCGTCAATCACGGGCCCGGCAGGCCGGCTCCGCGAGTATTGTAGCCCGTGCAATAGAGGTGGGCAACCCGCGTGGTCGAGCGGAGCTCTAAGAATTTGGACGCGAGAGGAGTAGAATAGAAGAATGATGCGAAGCGCGATCATCGTGCTGGCGCTGGTGCTCGCTGTTGCGAGCGCCGGAACGGTTTTGTGTGAAATGGATTGCGCCGTCTTCGGACACGCAGCATCTGCGGCCGCGATGACCGACGGCTCTCATGGGGGCGCAACATTACATTGTGAAGGCGAGCAGAACGAAACCGCGCACCGCCACATGCCCGCACCTCATAGAACCTCCAGTGGAAACTCGAAACACAGCGCCGCGCATTTGCACCCGAGAATTGTCGCGACCGCTACCGCCAGAGTTCAGATTTCGCCCGTGGTAACATTTTCGGCGGTAATCCCGATGGCTTTCAGCGCGGCGATCTGCGCACAGACCGATGAAGCTTCGTGGAACGATAGCTCTTCGCCGCCGGTAAATTCCCCTTCCGTTTTTGCCTCAAGCGTTCTGCGTATTTAGGAATCCTCCCAGATAGCGCTGGCCTGCGACCGTCCCTTGATTCGCGGGCCGATTGATCGCGGTCTATCTCGGGGGTACCCCCCCTGTTTTTGACGTGAATATCAAAACAAAGGACTTACGGGTGTCAACCCTTCTAAGAATATCAATCTAAAGGACTTATAAGTACTTTAGATATGTATTCTTGGGAGAAGGCTCCAAAACGCGCGATTTTTATAACTGTGGGGTGGGGCAAACACGGCAACGGCAGAAATGCAATCAGGAGCGAAAATGCGACATGGGAAAAAGATCGGGATCATCGTTGTTCTGCTCGCGGCATGCGGTAGTGAAACGCGCGCGCAGTCTCCGCCAACTCCGCCACAATCGGCGACACAAAAGCCCATGCCGGGGATGGACATGCCCGCAACGGCAACGCCAATGCCCGAGATGAACGGCGCGGCAATGTTCTTGATGCAGCGGTCGTCGGGAACGGGCGCGAATCCTGAATCCGCACCGATGAAGATGCTGTCCAAGCGCGTCGGCGGATGGAATTTAATGTTTCATGGTCAGGGATTTATCAGCGACGTGCAACAGACCGGCCCACGCGGCGCGGACAAGTTTTTTTCGACGAACGCATTTATGGGAATGGCCGAACACGATTTGGGCCGCGGTGCATTCACAATTCGCGCGATGCTGAGCGCGGAGCCGGCGACAGTGACCGGGCGGTTCTATCCGGAATTATTCCAAACGGGCGAGACCGCGTTCGGCAAGGCGCTGGTAGACGGGCAACACCCGCACGATCTTTTTATGGAATTGAGCGTGGCATACGCGCGCACGATCGGCGAAAAAACAAACATGGAAATATATTTCGCGCCGGTCGGCGATCCCGCGCTCGGGCCCGTCGCATTCCCGCATCGAGTTTCGGCAGAGGAGTTGCCGCAGGCTCCACTGGGCCACCATTTGCAGGATTCAACTCACATCGCCAATGAAGTTGCGACGATTGCGTTGCACCGGCCCCGCTGGGGAGCGGAAGTATCGGGCTTTCACGGCGCGGAACCGAATGAAAATCGCTGGAACATTGACGCAGGCGCGCTGGATTCCTGGTCGGCGCGGTTGAGCTGGACTCCCACGGAAAATTGGAGCGCACAAGTTTCCGCGGGGCGATTGCGCAAATCCGAAGCGCTGGAACTGGGCGACCAATTGCGCTCCACGGCTTCGGTCACGTACAACCATCCATTCACACATGGAGGCTGGGCAACGAGCGCGATCTGGGGGCGCGATCACAAAACCGATACGAAGCGAAATCTGAATTCGTATTTACTGGAGTCCGTCGTGCGATTCCGCGAGAAGAATTACATTGCCGGTCGCGCCGAACTGGTTGATCGCGATGAACCTTTCGCGAATCAGCCGCTGATTGAACAGCAGTTGGCGGCAACGGTGGGCACGGTATTTCGCATTGGCGCGTACACGGCAGGCTACACGCGCGATGTGCACCTCGTGCCGCATCTCGTTACAGGAATCGGCGGCAACGTGACGCTGTACAACGTCCCAGCCGCGATACAGCCGTATTACGGCGAACATCCCGCGGCGTTTTACATGTTTTTGAGATTCCGGCTGGAGGGAAAAGACGGCAAGGAGTCACACCACGTGGATACGAACCGCTGACTGCATGCTGTATTCACGAGATTTCAAGGATGGTGGCGCAGAAAATGCGGTAACAACTAGCGAACAACGAGCGGTTTCAAGTCGAGCGCACCGTGAAGATAGTCGATCGTGACCTCGAACTGACTGAGAAAGTCATTGCCGACAATTCCATCCAATTTCATGCCAACCACCGAACTGAAATTGCCAAGAAAACCTCCCACACTTACCGGGGCGTCAGATAGAGAGGCCTTTCCGACGGTGAGGGAGTCAACTGTTGCCGACAGCATTCGCACTTGACCGCCCGCGCCTGTTCCGGATCGATCACCAATGGCGACGATGCCGAGTTTCCGGGCGAGATCGAACGAGAGCGTAGTTCTGGAAGCACCAGTATCGAGAACGAATTGAAAAGGCCCTCGCCCGTTGACGAAAACCGGAACTAAAATGAGTGGTTTCGACGGCATGGCCAGCTTGAAAGAGATTGAGGCGGCTGACCGGACGCTACCTTCTGCTCGTGCCTGTGCTGAAGGGCGGGCCAAGCGAACCACCCCGCGCCGATAATCTACGGTGACGCGAAAATCCTTGAGGAAGTTAGATCCCAGAACACCGTCAACTTTGCTTTGAACTGCCTCGCCAAATCGAGAAAGCTCGCCGGTGATAGCAACTTCAAGATTCTCCTGCCGCGCCGTACCGACGGCCAACGAAGTCACGTGCGCAGAAGATATTTTTATGGCTCCTCCTGCTCCCGTTGCTCGCTGCTGGGATTCGGGTCGAATCCCAATTGACGCCGAGAGTTCTGGTGACAATAAACATCGGTACGCGCCTGTGTCGAGAATAAATTCGTACGGTCCCTTTCCATCCACATATACGGGCACAAGAATTAACGGATTCTGTCCTCCCGCCAGTCGGAACAAGACATCCTTTGAAGGAACACCCTCATCACTAGCGACGGTCGGCGCAAGCCACGTCAATCCAGCGAGAATCCAGAAACAAACAGTCAGAGCAAAAAACATATGAGTCCCTTCCGTACCGCGCTACTGCGACTTGTGCGTCGACTCCGATTTTCGCGACATTCGCGCGACGTGTCTGAGGGATTTGAGCGGATTCTCTTTCCGTAGCCGTGTTGGTCTGTCAATTCCCGCACCATTAATGAGATGTATCGGCTGCGATTTCCCAGATGATGCAACTTTGCCAATGATGTACGGCTCGATTGCCGGGAGCACAATCCATTTGCTTCTTCGTCGAATGCGTGCGCATTTCGGGCACCATGAACCGCGTTTCACTTTGCCCGGTGTCGCGCTCCAGCGATGTCCCGCCGCGCAGTACCATACAAGCGCGGTCCTTTCGTTCACGTACGTCTGTGAAAGACAATCCCCGCCCCGGCTCGCCGCAATCTTTTGGAGCGCGGCTAACTCAAGTCGCTGATTGTGAGCGCACATTGGACACCATGTTCCTTGAAGAATTGATACCGGCATAGCTTCCCATTGATGTCCCTGAGTGCATTGCCAGGTCAGTTTGATCTTGCTGCCCAGATATTCCGTGGACAAACATCGACCTCCACGTGACGAAGCCGCCTCGTTCATTGCTGCAATGTCGTGTCTTGATCGAAATACTCGACGAGAGTTGTAGCACTCCGGACACCAAGATCCTTTCTTTCGAGTTCCACCTTTAATGTTTGCCGGGCGTGCTTTCCATCGATGGCGCTGACTGCATTCCCACAGAAGAGGAGTGCGGCTGTTCTTGTATTCGGTTGAAAGACACCGCCCGCCTCGCTCGCGCGCGATCTGACGCACTTGCTCGAAATCTAACTCTCGATTGCGCGCACAGTCCGGACACCAGTTGCCCGACTTTACAGATGAAGGCCGCGCGTCCCATTCGTGGCCAACGGTACATCTCCATCGTAAGGGCTTCGCCGAACCCAGATACTCAGCTGACAAACATTGACCTGACTTTCTAGCTGCGATGATAATCATTTCTTGCAGCGTAAGCCGGGCCACCCGAGCGCACACCGGGCACCAATGACCTCTTTTAACGTGAAGCGGAGCCGCGTTCCATTCATGGCCCGCGCGACACCGCCAATGCAGTTTCGTCGCGGTGTTAACGTACACTTCGGAAATGCAAGATCCATTGCGAGCCTCAGCAATTTCTCGCATCTCCTGAATTGTTCCGCGCTTTACGCCTGCGCAAGCGGGGCACCAACTACCCTTGCGAACGCTCGCCGGAACCGCTTTCCAGTTGTGGCCAACGCCGCATTGCCACAACAACGGCGTGACCGAATTAACGTAAAGCGTAGAAATACACCGCCCGCCCTTCTCGCTGGCGAGCGAGGACATCACGTAAATGGTCAGCTTCTTCATCTAGGCGCGCGAAGAAAGAAGGAAATCCGCGTGAGCCTGGGGGGAGTGCGTTCAGGCTCACGCGGACTCTTCGAGCAACTTGTTAGAAGTGGAAGCCGAGTTCTCCGGTCAGCGTTCGTGGCGTCACGTAATGCGTGCCGCTAAACGTTGAGAAGAAGTTGTAGAGCGCCACTTTGTTGGCTACGTTAATCACCGTGAAGCGCGCGCTCCATTTGTATCTATCGGTGTGAAATACATTGTCATCGCCGACGGAAAGATCGAACAGATTGCGCGGCTGGATTCGCTGCGGATTGTGGTCGTCGTTTTCTGTTCCCGGAGCCGGGATCTTTACAAAGATGGATCCCAACCCCGCCGCGTCGCAAGTGGCAAGCGCGACCCCGAACGGGGTTGGAGCAGCAAGCTTGCCGTCGCAGGTAAGCCCGGACTGGAATTCCTGATCGGCAGTCAGAGGTAATCCGGTGATGTTATTCACCAACGCCACCTGGCCGCCGGGAAGAGTTGAAGCGGTACATGTAGCCGTCGGAGCGGAGCATGGAATTGCTCCGGCTACCAGCCCGCTGTCATACCTCCAGTTAAACCCTATCCACGGACCACGCTTCCACGGTGAGTATTGTATGTGGGTGGTTTGGTTAAAGCGCTCGTCGTGATCGATACGGAAGACGGCGGGCGCAGGCAAGAAAGGTATGCCTGCGGTTTGCGGAGGAAAGAAACGCGCGGCAACGCTGGACATCACCACAAGCGCGGTTATGCCGTGGAAGTTAGGTACGCTCACACGCAACGCATATCCCGGAATTTTCGAGTTATGCCACTCGATTGGAAACGCGATGGGCGTGGCTGCCAACACGCCGAAGTCGTATCCGGCGTGCGTGTATTTCCAAATGTACTCAGCGTCCACAACCACGTATTTCCCGAAGGCTTGCTGGAAGCCTGCGTGGAATTCATTACGCCAGCCCGGAGTGATTGGTCCGCCCGTGCAAGGAATATTTGGCGGCGGAACCAGCAAAGAAACGACCGGGTTGCTACATCCAGTGCTGGCAATCACCAGGTTTTCATTGAATGGGGACTCGAGTGATCGCGCGTAGGAAACGCGAAGCACAGTGTTGGTCTTCTTGATGTTGTACGCAATGCCGACCCGAGGCTCCGCCTGCGAACCACGTGAAATGCCGCGATAGATATCGCCGCGAATCCCGAGGGTGAATGACCAGTTTCTGACACTGATCGTATCCTGGGCGTAAAGCGCCAACTCCTTCACATCCGTATGGCCGTGGAAGGTGAAAGGAGTTCCGCCACGAGTCAGGTCACTTCCCGCCAGGATCGTGCACGGCGCGGAGATCGGTTTGCCGGTTTCCGGGTCCAGACACGAAGTGCCCGGCACCGGCTGGCCAGTTACCGGATCCAGCGCGAAAAACAGCCCTAGAAAACCCGGATCCACCGTCCCTAATTTGTCATTTTCAGTTAGAAATGTTTGCTCGTACGTAGCCCCCACCTTGATGTTGTGGATGCCCTTCACATAGGAAAAGTCCGAGCGGACGCCGACATTGGTAAGTGACCGGGCTTGCGCGATGGTCTGCGAATTCAGGTCCGGGGAAAAGTCCGCGAACGGGTCTTTGCTGGGATAATAATTGAATTGATCTTTCCGGACAAAAGCGCCCAGCGTGAAGACGCCGGTGGTGCCGATCACATGCGTCCAACTGGGCGCGATATTGAATGTTGCGATCTGCGAGCGCTGATCCGTGGGACCAAGAAGCGCGCCGTTCAGAGGATTGATCGCCTGGCCTCCGTCGTTACAGATGAACCCGGCGTTGCAGGTATGGAATTGCTGGTCAAAGCTATTGGGGTCCTGAAACCAGGAACGCGAGTAGCCAAAGTTTACGTGGAGCGAATCATTTTTCGATGGCTGAAAGTCCACCCGGTCGAACAAGTTTTCTTCATTCCCCTTGTCGTGCATCACGGCAAATTCGGGCGCATCCAGGAATCGGCCGGTGTTCAAACCATTCACTGCGAGGTAGTCTCCCCATTTCGCGCCTCCGAAGCCGACATTGAACCCGGCAGTCGCTGACCCAAATGTGCCGTAGGAAGTCGTGAAACTTCCATGGGGAGTAGTTTCGCCCATTCCCGAGCGCGTGGTCGCCACGATGACCAGACTCGTTTTGCCGCCAAATTCCGCTGGGGGCGCGCCGGAGATAACCTCCAAAGATTGAATGGAGTCGAGCGGGATCTGATTTGAAAATATCTTGCTCTGCTGATCCGTGATGGGTTGGCCGTCAACGGAAAATGAATTCGACGCATGGTCGCCCATACCGTGGAAAAGTCCGTTGGAATCCGCCGCGACACCGGGCGTTGATAAAGTGATGAGAGCGCTCATCGAGGAGGCGCCTGAGAGTGGGAGCTTGGAGAAAAGACTGCGATCCACGTCGGTATGAAACGTGGATTCGTTCTCAAGCAGATCTCCTCCTGAAGCTTCTACGTCGACCTTGACAGACGTGCCGGCCACGGTCAGTCCAATTTTTAGACTAAGCGGCACCGAGGAACGAACGTCAACATCCTGGCTATAAACGTCAAAGCCCTTTGCGGTGACGCTTAAGTGATAGGGATTGAAGGGCACGTTGGAAAAAGTAAAACTGCCCGTCGCGTCAGTGAGAGTTGTCCGCTGGTATCCGCTGACCGGATTGTGAATCTCCACGGTTGCGTTCGCGACGATCGCATTGGAAGCATCGAGAACTGTTCCCGTGATACTTGCAGAGTTCCCCTGCGCTTGCGATGCCGGAACCGCAATCAAGCATGAAGCGATAATGAGTGCTAAGAAAGCCCAAAGAAATCTTTTCCGAAACATTTTTGTCTCCTCCTAGGAGTAGCCACACAGGCCGGTATGTCGTTGAATGAAAAAATGCCGTGCACGCTCCGCAAATAGAGGAGCGGCGAGCGACACTTCGGCTGTAATCAAAACTTGGCTAAGAAATTAGGAGGCGACGGGAGGAGCGCGTGGAGACTTCGAGCTGAAGACCGGCGCGGAATGTCCGGAGAAAACGGGAACGGCTACAAGGCCTTCGACCGTAAACACTGGCGGAGCCAGGGCGATCGAAACGGGTTGTGGTTTCGTGGGTGTTGAGCCCACATGGCAGACAGCGCAAGTCGCTGCTTCTCGTGCGCTGCTGTGCGTGTGCCAGAGGCCCGTTGTCGCTGCGGCGATCATCACCGCTAACATCACGGTGAAGAACATCAGCGTCGCGCGACGGGATCTGGATGGACTTCGTTTGTTCATGGCTGTCGCGTT
>OBLU010000046.1_pt1 | contig 104452 bp, 93 predicted proteins | sample 1518681 | NCBI WGS metagenome assembly OBLU01 (sample SAMEA3539304, study PRJEB22396) | soil metagenome | biome: tundra; feature: field; material: soil | place: USA | collected 2010-05 | depth 0.15 m | reverse complement strand
GAGCGAGAGTAACGCGTAGCTGCGAGCTTCCTGCGCGTAACGGATGTGGAATGCATTTAGTGCGAGTAAGGAAGGCGGCGATTGCGCCGGTGGTACGGTCAATCATTCGTTTGCCGAGAAAATAGATTGCGATTACGGCTCCGGTAGAAGCGATGGCGGAAAGAGCGCGGATCATCGCGTCGCTATTGCCGAGATAAAGCCAACCGCGAAGCAGGATGTAATACAGAGACATGTTGTCTTCGCGACGCCAGAGAATTCCGAAAAAATTGGACCATCGGAGGCGGCCGATAGCGACGCTGATGCCTTCGTCCACGCAGAAACTGCGCGCACCGATCATGTGGAGGCGGAGGGTGAGCGCGATGGCGGAAATCGCGGTAATGAACGCGGCACCGAGCCACTGTCTCGTTCTTGTTTTGCCGGCAGGGGCGGCGGAAAGATCCATGCGCTAAAGCTACCCGACGGTTTGCGGACGTTCAAGGACGCAGAGCGGCGATGTTTCGGTGCAAGATACCTTTGCTGTTTGAGCGAGCGCTCGCTATTCGTAGCGCAGAGTTTGGATCGGGTCAACTTTCGTGGCGCGACGCGCGGGAATGTAGCTGGCGGCGAGCGCCACGACGGTAAGGATCAAAGTGACGATTGCGAATGTGGCAGGGTCGGTTGGCGTGACACCGAAAAGCAAGCTGCTCATCAACCGAGTGAGCGCGAATGCGGCGGCGAGGCCGACGACCACTCCGACCAGCGCGAGGCCCGCACCTTGCTTCATGACGAGAGACAGTACATCGCGCGGCTGGGCGCCGAGGGCCATGCGAAGGCCGAATTCCTTGGAGCGGCGCTCAACGGAATAGGAAATGACGCCGTAGATGCCGATGGTGGCGATGGCCAGCGCGACGCAAGAGAAGAGCGCAAGCAAAATCGTTAAGAAACGCGGGCGAGATTGCGCGGCGCTCAGGACGTCATCCATCAAACGAATTTGAGAGAGCGGCAGGGCGGGATCGATGGCGCTCAGTTCCTGACGCACAGCGGACGAAAGGAGGCGGGGGTCTCCCTTGGCGCGAAGGATCGCGTACATACTGCGACTACCAGCGCCCTGAGTCTGACGGTAAGACAGATAAATTTCGGTGCCGGTGGCGCGATCGAGTCCGGCGTTCTTTACATCATCCACGATTCCAATAATTGTGCACCAAGGATCGGTTGAGCCGGGGCGGATGCGGCGGCCGATCGGATCCTGGCCGGGCCAAAACATTCGCGCCATAGTTTGATTGATGATGACCACATCGGGAGCGCCATGGACGTCGCGATCGTCTAAGAGGCGGCCAGCCATGAGGCGAATGCCCATGGTGGAAAAATAATCCTTGGAGACGGCCTGATAGTAGTCCACGTTTTGGATTGGGCCGTTTTGTTTCATTACGAAACCTTCGATATCGGTGTCATTCATATTCGGCGCACGTTCCGGCGGCAAGCCCGATACGAGCGCGGAGGATTCCACGCCGGGAATTTGGTGAAGGCGGTCTTCCAGCCGCAACCAGAGGGCGTCGGCCTGTTCATTTTTCGAGTATGTGGCGCGAGGAAGAGCGATGCGCATGGTAATAATGTTTTGCGAATCCAAGCCGGTGTGAACTTCCTGAAGTTTCCAGAATGCGCGCACCATTAATCCACAGCCGATTAGCAGCACCAGTGCGAGAGCGAGTTCGCCGGCAACTAGAATTCGGCGAAACAGTTGCGCGCCGGAACCTCCCGTTGTATTGACGGCGGTATTCTTCAGAGAATCAGTGAGCTGCTCGAAAAATATCGGGAAAAACGGAGCCAGGCCGAATAATACGCCGGTGACGATGGAAGTTCCGAGCGTGAACAGGAGAACGCGCCAGTCCATGCCGATTTCAGAGGCACGAGGCAGACCGCCGGCGTTTGTAAGTTGGATTAGGCGCAGGCCACCGAATGCGAGGCCGAGGCCGAGAATCGCGCCGATAAACGAGAGCAAGACTCCTTCTGTGGCGAATTGACGTGCCAGACGGGCGACATTTGCCCCGAGGGCGCTGCGGATGGCGATTTCACGACGGCGAGCTTCCGCGCGAGCGAGCAACAGATTGGCGACGTTGACGCAGGCGATCAGGAGTACGAATGCGACGGCACCGAGCAGCATCAAGAGCGCGGGACGAACACTCGAAACGACCTCGCCTTGCAGAGGGTAGCTGACGATATTGTGAAAATCGGGCGTGAAGGCGTGAATCTTGGGCGTTTTCTTTTCGCCGTATGCTTGAACGATCGTGGAAAGTTCGGCCTGGGCCTGCGAAGGGCTTACCCCGTTCTTCAGACGGCCCAATAAATAATAACCGTGAGAACTGCGGCTGCCGGGATTGGCGGGATCAATCTGGAGAGGCGTCCAGACCTGCGGAGGGTCAGTTTCGCCCGGAGGGAACTCAAATCCACGCCGCATTACTCCGATGATGATGCACTTGATGCCATTGAATGTGGTTTCGCGACCGACGATATTCGGATCACCGCCGAAAACGGTTTGCCAAGTGCCAAAGGAAATGTCTGCCACCCTTTGCGCGTTCGGGAGATCATCGGATGGGGAGATCACGCGTCCGAGTGCAGGATTGACCCCGAGCGAATCGAGCAGGCCGCCACTGACGAATGCCGCGGTAATGCGAACCGGGTGGATATCGCCGGCTAGATTTGCGCCACCGGTAATCCAGGCGTCAAGAGACGACCACGAATTGCTATCGCGGCGAAGATCCAGAAACTCAGGGGCCGAAGCCCAGAAGCGATGGAGGCCGCCGTTGGGAAACTTGGGGAACTCTGTGTAGACGCGGATGAGCTGCTGCGGATGGGCGTAGGGCAGCGGGCGCAGCAGGACGGCATTGACGACGCTAAAGATGCCAGTGGTGGCTCCGATGCCGAGCATGAGGCAGAGGACGGCCGCGACGGTAAACACGCGATTCTTCGCAAGCACGCGAACTGAGAAACGAATATCCTGCCAGAAGGTATCCATGCCAACCCCGGGTCCCGGCTGCGCACTGATTTCCCAGAGCAGCGAGACACCCACGCTTACACGTTAAGACGCCCGAAACCGGGTTTCGTTTCCAACCGAATTGACGATTTAGAGACGAGCGGAAGGCGGCGCAAAAGCGAACGGGCGTCCCGGCCAGTTGACCGGGACGCCCGTGAAGAGAGTTAAGTTCTTGCGTTAGATTGAGCCGCTAGAACTTCACGCTTGCCCCAATTTGCAACAAACGCTGCGTTAAGAAGATGGAGTTACTCGCAGATGTTATCGTATTGAAACTGGATTGGTAGGTCAGCGTTTGGGTTGCCGCGCTGCCCGCCGTGCCCGCGCCGGCGGAGAACAACGTGGTGTTCAATCCCGTTACGTTGAGCTGATTGAACAGATTGAATGCTTCAGCCGAGAATTCCAACTGCACTCGTTCCCACACATGGAAACTGCGAGCGACCTTGAAATCGGTGTTGATGATCGCGGGGAAGCGGAAGCTGTTGCGGCCGATGAAAGGAACGCGCCCGGAGCCATTTGCTCCAATGACGCCAAGCGACGTGCCCGGGGCACTTCCGCTGACACTACCGGAGAAAGGCAACCCTGAGGATATGGTCTGGATAGGTGCAAACGTCCATCCCGATAGTATCCAGTGAGCGATCTTGTTGGAGTCGCTGCTGGCAAAGAATGGTGGTTGATAGATGACCGTGGCAAGAAAGCGCTGACGGATGTCGAAGCTAGAGTTGCCGCGATCTTGCGCGATATTGTTCGGGCTCAATGGGGTGCTGCCCGAGATTAACGCTGAGGAAGTCTGGTCCGTGTCAATCGCGTGAGCATAGGTGTAACTGGTGTTGACCTGCAACCCGTGCTGCATGCGACGATTCAACTGAACCACGCCGGCGTTATACCAAGACTTGGCAGAAGTGCTGATTTCAGCCATTGTTTGGAAGTTGTGGTTGGGGCGAGCCGCCGTTCCTCCCGGGTTATAAGGAACCGTAAACTGCGTTCCGACGGCCGGCAATTGTGAATTGATACTTGAATTGCCGGTGACAGGCAACGTGCCAGCGATGGTGTAGGTAAGCGTGCCGCCTTGCGGTGGCGCGTTGGTATCGATACCCATAGGCAAAAACCGTCCATAGCTTCCCAAATAGGACACAGAGATAACCGTATTCGGAGCGATCTCGTGCTCAATAACCATGTCGAACTGATCAATCTGCGGCATGCGGGCATTCGCTGCGAAATAGACAATGCTCGGTGTGCCAGCGGCGCCGACGAAAGCAGGATTGATCTGGGGATAAATCGGCGCGCCAGGCGTCAAAGATCCCTTAGCATTGGTTGATCCCGTCGTAGGAAAGATTTGCTGGACGATCTGGCTTGCAGCAGCGCCGTCTTGCGAAATGGCTCCGTAGATTTGTTCGTTGATGATGCGGCCGTAATAGATGCCAGCGCCACCGCGGAGGACGGTCTTTCCAGTACCGAAAATATCCCAGGCGAACCCACCACGCGGGCCGAAGCCCTTACTGTCATGAGGCATGAAGCCAGTGGCTGGAAAAGCGACCGCTGGGATAGGATTCACAGGCATGAACTCACGTTCCCAGCGCAGACCGAAGTTCAGAGTCAGCCGCCGAGTTGCATGATAATCGTCCTGGAAGAACACCGATGCGTCGTACGTTCTGAAATTAAATCCCGCAGGACCATATCCCTGGGTAAAGCTGCTGTAGCAGGGAACGTAGACCAGCGTGGCGACATTGAGGGATTGGCACAAGAGGCCTGCCGTTCCAGCGGTGCCACCCGGATTGAGAGTGCCCGGGTTCTTAAATCCTTCAAAGTCGGTAATAAAATCCGCCATATTTGAATAGGAATATACGCCGAAGCCCTCGAACAGGTTGCTAATCTTGTCTCCGCTACGGAACGTATCGAACCCGAACTTCAAGAAATGTTTGCCACGATTCACCGCGAGCGTATTTGCCAACTGGAACTTCGCTTCATTCGGATACTGCCCACGATTCAGGAATGTGGGAACACCATACGTGAAGCTTACGCCGGCCGAGTTATTTGAGCTATATCCGCTGAAGCTAACCTGAGGAGAGAAACCGGTCAGAGTAGAAACCGGTTCACCAGCAATCGGCGCGGTAGTGTTTTCGAATTCAAAGTCCCGGCCCCAGACAAAGCGCAATTCGTTGGTGATCGACGAGCCCCAGTTGGAAGTCCAACGCGCTACGGCCGTATCGTCCTTGACGTAGTCGTTTCCGAAACTGTCCGTACCGCGGCTAACGTTCGTGGCGGTTTGGATGCCGAAAGGCGAATTCCAACGAAGACGATTGTAGGACAGCGTGATTGTATTGTTTTCGTTGATATGCCAATCCAGCTTCGGAAAGAAAACTGACTGGTCGCCAGTTCGTGGTACCTCGCCGGTCAAAGAAGTAAGGAAACCGAGGCCGGCGTTTGCCTGCGTTACGTTGATTCCCCGGCAGAAAAGTTGTTGTCCAATCGTCAGGTTATTTAGACCGGTCGCGCCTCCGAGATTTCCGCTCAAGGTCGCATTGTTGTTGGTGCAGCTCTCGGCCGATCCGTTCGGGTTGGTTCCCGATGGGGCGACAACCGACGTTGCTCCAGCGCCGGTCGCGGTGAAACCCTGGAAGAACGTCGCAGGGCCGTTCGGAATGGCAACGCCGGGGAAACTGCGTATGACTCCATCTCCGTTGAAATACCAGAATAGCTTGTTCTTAATTAGCCAGCCGCCGACATCGCCGCCGAACTGATCGCGAACGTCTTTCGGCTTTAGGGGCGTCGTGACGAAGACGCCTGGAGAAGTCTGGGTAGCACCTGTGTTGAACGGGGCGAATCCACCCCAGCCCGCGTCACGGTCGAAAAAGAAGGCGTCGCCGTGAATAGTGTTGGTGCCGCTCTTGGTGACGGCGTTGATGACGCCGCCAGCGGAACGGCCGTATTCCGCAGAGTAATTTGACGTGTTTACCTGGAATTCCTGAACAGAATTCATGCTGATCGAATAATCAATTCGCGTTCGGCCCTTTTCCTCGGAGAAGAATGCTTCGTTGTTGTCCGCGCCGTCTACAGTGTTATTGTTGAGTAAACCACTGATACCGCGGAAGCTGACATCGCCGAATGTTCCATCAGGCACGGTCCCGGGAGTGGAGAGCACCAAGTAGGACCACCGGCGGATGCTGATTGGCAGATTGGCGATGGCAGTCCTATCGTAGTTGGTTGAAACGTCGTTGGTTTCCGTATTGATGACCGGAGCTTCAGCCGTCACATTAATCGTTTGCGCTTGTCCGGCAAGAGCGACCTTGAGGTCGACGGTAGTCGAGCGGCCAATTTCGACGATGACATTTGGACGCTTCAGATTTGCAAATCCAGTGGCATCAACACTCATTTCGTAAACGCCCGGTTGCAAAAAGCTAATGATATATTTCCCATCGGAATCGGTCGTGATGGTTTTAGAGATCACGTTAGTGGCGACATTTCTCGCCGTGACGCTGGCGCCCGCAATCGCTTTATTCTGCGGGTCCGTGATAACACCGTTGACTGCGCCGACTACGTTGCCCTGAGCATGCGTCGCAAGACACAGAAGCATCAGCGCGGCGCTGACTGCGAGAAATCGAACTACGAAATTGCGAAGACCGGATGACATGGCACTACCTCCTAGGACTCTGAAAAGGGTTCTCACCGGGCCGGATGGCCGGTGGCGTGAATCGAACGCACTGCGTCGAGCGCTGTCGCCTTCTATGACGGCACAAGAAAAATACAGAAGGACTGTGGACAGCCGAACTAAAACTGGATTCCCACACCAATTTGCCCCACCCCATTACCAGTAAACGTTTGTCAGCAACGAACTGTTCCAAAAACTCCGGTCAATCGAACGGTGCGATTCAACGCAATGTGACGAGCACCCCATTTCTGTTCGCCCGACACTCTAGTGACAGCGGACAACGATGTCAAGAGAGGCCCGGTGGAAAACTCTGCGAGGCAAAAACACGCCGCAGAATCGTGGTCGAAGCGATGCGAACTCGATCCACGAGCACAATTACAGTTCAACAAGAGCTTGGAGGATAGAGAAGATGTGTTACAAAGAGATGAATCAATCGACACGGGAAAATTAAACTGGCTGAAATCACCGCCCCCACATGGTTCGACAGGACATTGGTGGGAACGAATCGAAATTTCCATGAGGTTCGAGACAGTGGACGTGGCGAATGGCGTCCTTGCCGGGTTGCAGTACATACGTATAATGCCTAGGCTAGCGTGCTGGACGGCGATATCCCTAAAACGAGGCAGCGCATGAGTGTGCGTGGCAAAGAGCATCTGCGAATTCTGTTGCGGCGTAGTGCGATTCAAAAACGTGTGCGCGAAATCGGGAAACAGATCACGCGGGATTATCGTGGACAGCGCGTCCATTTGATTGGAGTTCTGAAGGGAGCGTCTATATTTCTTGCGGACCTCGTTCGCATGGTGGACCTGGAGGTGTCACTGGATTTCATGGCGGTGTCGAGCTATGGAAAAGGCACGCGTACTTCGGGCGAAGTGAAACTTTCCAAGGATTTGGATACGAGTATTGAGGGACTGAACGTTATATTGGTTGAGGACATTCTGGATACGGGATTGACGCTTGGATATTTGTGCCGCGTACTGAAGCAGCGCAAGCCGAAGGATTTGCGAATCGCAGCGCTCTTGGATAAGCCCGACCGGAGAGTGATGAAGGACGTGAGCGCTGACTATGTTGGATTTCAGATACCAAACGAATTTGTGGTGGGATATGGATTGGACTACGCCGAGCGATATCGCAATTTGAAAGATGTCTGTGTGCTGTCGCTGCCGCCAGAATAGAATTGGTGTGAAAAATAAAGATGAAGCCTGTTGTGACAGCGTCCGATTTGGAACGAATCGCCGATGGCGGTGAGCTTGGTATCGCTTCGGACGCGCTGATCACTCCGCTGGCTCGCGATGAGGCAGCGCGGCGGAGAATCACGTTAAAGATTGTGCGAGACGCTGAGGACCAGCCGATTGCGGGAATGAATCCGACGGTGGTGGGAGCGAGTGCGGCTGGGATTGATGCGACCGGAAAAAAGATTGTGGCGATCGCGTCGGATCACGGCGGATATGAGATGAAAGAGAAGTTGGAACAGTATTTGAAGGACTGGGGATACGCGGTGATCGATTTGGGCACGACCAATACGGATCCCGTGGATTACCCGGATTTTGCGGCGGCTGCGGCGGAAGCGGTGGCGAGCGGGCGGGCCTGGCGCGGAGTTGTTCTGGATAGCGCGGGAATCGGAAGCGCGATTGCAGCGAACAAGGTGCCCGGAGCGCGCGCGGCGCTATGCTATGATCGCGCCACAGCGCGCAATAGCCGCGAACATAATGACGCAAATATTTTGACGCTGGGCGCGAAAATGATTCCGCTGGAAGTGGCGCGCGAAACTTTGGCGGCGTGGCTGGAAACGGTTTTTGGCGGCGGACGTCATGCGAAGCGCGTGGATAAAATTCGCGCGCTGGAAGCGAAATTCTGCGGAACGAAGAAACCTGTGTAAGAACGTCAGTTTGAACGAGCGTAAGAGCTTTTTGCTGGAAACCAAATGCCCCCTGATTCTGCACAACTCGAACAGCTGGTCCGGGCCATCACTGAAGAAGTGCTGGGCTACCTGGGCGCGAGCGGAAATATAAATTTGGCGGGGCTGGACCTGGACGACGTGATTTGTCCAGGATGCGATCAACAATGCGTTGAAAAATGCGCGCGGAAGACGCGGGCTGTGATTGATGCGGGAGCGGACCGGATTTCTGCGGGTCCGGATGTGCGGCCTGCGGAAGAAGGCGTGGCGGCGCTGATTGATCACACGCTGCTGAAGCCGGAGGCCACGCGGGACGACATCAAGAAACTTTGTGAGGAAGCGGCGAAATTTGGATTTGCTTCCGTGTGCGTGAATCCGTGGAACGTGGCGCAGGCGGCGGAGTTGTTACGTGGATCGTCCGTTAAAGTTTGCACGGTAGTTGGATTTCCGCTGGGCGCGACATTGCCGCAGGTGAAAATTTACGAAGCCGAGCAGGCGATCAAGCTGGGCGCGCAGGAAATTGATATGGTGGAAAATGTTGGCGCGCTGAAATCGAATCGGGATGAGGTTGTGGAGCAGGATATTCGCGGCGTGGTGGAAGCGTGTCATCGGAGCGGCGCGATTTGCAAAGTGATTCTGGAGACGACGCTACTTACGAATGATGAAAAGATTCGCGCGTCGATTGCGGCGAAAAATGCGGGCGCGGATTTTGTGAAGACGTCCACTGGATTTGCATCGGGTGGCGCGACGGCTGAAGATGTGGCGCTTATGCGTGCGGCGGTCGGCTCGGACATGGGAATTAAGGCTTCCGGGGGCATCCGCACGCTGGACGACGTGAGAAAGATGGTGAGCGCCGGGGCTACGCGGATTGGTGCGAGCGCGAGCGTGAAGATTATTGAGCAGGTGCGCGGGACAGAGTTGGCGCCGGCGCGTACCGCTGACCTTGTTGGCGCGAAATCGTATTAGACGCCGGCCAATTCTGTTGAACGGTAATCGTCTAAAACGCTTCAGAGCCTAAAGCTCCTTTTTAGGGAGCGTTGGATGTCGCAGCTGAAGCTGCGACCCACAAACCTTCTTGCAAACAACTCTAATGTTGGACGAAACGTTCTGAAGGTCCAATCAATGGCTAAAGATAACGGTAGCGGGCGCCTTGAACAGCAAATCGCTTTTCTTGTGGAAGCCGACCGCCTGAAGAATGTACTGCGGCGGACGCTGCTTACGGATGCGTCGCGCAGAGAGAACACCGCGGAACATTCGTGGCATTTGGCGTTGGCGGCGATGGTGCTTGTGGAACATTCGCCGGTCGCAGTAGATTTGCCGCGAGTTTTGCGAATGCTGATCGTGCACGACATTGTGGAAATCGATGCGGGCGATACATTTGCGTACGATAAGGAAGGTAACGCAACGAAAAAAGATCGCGAACAGCGCGGGGCTGACCGCATTTTCGGATTACTGCCTGAGGAAATGGAACAAGAGCTGCACGAGTTGTGGGAGGAATTTGAATCGCAAGTGACGCCCGACGCTTGCTTCGCGAATGCCGTGGATCGCATTCAGCCATTTCTGCAGAATCGAGCGACACAGGGTGGAACGTGGCGCATCTACAAATTATCGCGCGAGGAAGTTCTTGCGCGCATGGATCCAGTGCGCACGGCGCTGCCCGGAATTTGGCCGCTCGTTCTCAATACGATTGATGAGTTCTACTGCGCCGGTAGTTCGGTATAGTTCGATTCTTCCACCGACAGCCTTGAAAACAGAGACTTGCAAATCCCACTTTTCTAGTCCGCGCATGCACCTGCTATAATGACGTGTCACGAAATTGGCGGTGTCACGGTGGCCGCCGTCAATTTGATCTGGTCATTTCAATTTGAATCATGGACCCTATAGAAATTAAATCGCAATTCGACATCCCTGCGGAAACTCTGGCGACGCTGGCTGAAATTGGCCAGGAACTGAATTCGTCTCTCGAGCTGGACAAAGTTCTGGAGAAGACGGCGGAGCTCGTCAAACGGCTGATTGATTATGAAATATTCAGCGTGATGCTGGTGGACGAGGAATCCGGGCGATTGTTTCACCGCTTCGCGATTGGATATACGCCGGACATTATTGAGACGTGGCGAATTCCGATTGGGCAGGGAATTACGGGAATCGCCGCCGCAACCGGTGAGGCCGTGCGGGTGGGTGACGTCAGCACGGACGCCCGTTACTTGAACGCGATTGAGACGGTTCGTTCAGAGTTAGCGGTGCCATTGGTTTACAAAGGCAAGTCCATCGGCGTATTGGATATTCAGAGCAGGCAGCTCAATTACTTTACGCGAGATCAACAGAATATTTTGACGGTGCTGGCGAGCCGTCTGGCGGTGGCGATTGAAAACGCGCGGCTGTTTGAGCGCGCGCGGAGGCAGGCGGAAACACTGCTGGTACTCAATGAGATTGCGCGCGAGACAAGTTCGATTCTTGATTTGGAAAAACTTTTGACTCGCGCCGCGGAGCTTATTAAGCGTGTGATTGATTATCAGATTCTGAGTATCCTTCTATATGACGAACCCACGAAGACGTTTCGCCACCGGCTGGACGTGAAATACGGGCAAACCGCACAGGGCAAAATGCGAGTGGCGGCGACGGAGGGAATCGTTGGCGCTGCCGCGGCATTGCGGCAGCCGGTACGCGTGCCGGACATTACGGCGGATCCACGATATTTAATGGTTAATCCGGAGACGCGTTCAGAATTGGCGCTGCCGCTGATTCATAAAAATCGTGTGGTGGCGGTGCTGGATCTGGAAAGTCCGGAGCTGGATTATTTTAACGACGAGCACGTGCAGGTGCTTTCGATTCTGGCGGCGCAGCTTGCGGTGTCGTTGGAGAACGCTCGATTGTATGAGCGGGTGGCCCGCGATGAAGCGAGGATGGAACGCGAACTGCAGGCCGCTCAACGCATGCAGGGCGCGCTGCTGCGGCCTGTGCCTGTTGAAGATTTTGGATTGGAGATTGCGGCGAGGATCAGGTCGGCGCGCGAGGTGTGCGGCGACCTTTACGATTTTTTGCGCTACGGGCCGAACCAGCTGGGGATCGCGCTGGGCGATGTGAGCGGTAAAGGTTCGGCGGCGGCGCTGTACGGCGCGGTAGCCACGGGAGTGCTGCGCAGTATTGCGGCGCAAAAACTGCAGCCGGCGGAATTGTTGAGTCAACTGAATCATCTATTGTGCGAGCGGCAGATTGAAGCGCGGTACATGACGATGTGCTTTGCGACGTGGCAGAAGGGCCGGCAGAAACTTCGGGTGGCAAATGCCGGACAGACTCAGCCGCTGTTGTGGAAAGATGGGCGTTGCGAAAAATTGAATCTGACGGGTCTGCCGCTAGGACTTTACGACGACGTAAAATATGACGAGGCAGGTTATACGCTTTCGGCTGGAGACATTCTGGTTTTTTATTCGGATGGTTTCAGTGAGAGCGCCGCGCCCGATGGTCAATTTTATGGATGGGAGCGGTTGGTGGAAGCGATTGCCGCGAATCACGAGTTGTCGGCGGACGCTCTGGCTGATCGTTTGCTGGACGAGGTGGAACAATTCACGGCGAGCGCGCGGCTTTCGGATGATCGCACGCTGGTGGTACTGAAAGTGAAGCAGGAATCGAAAGCGGAAGTGAGCCCGGAGAATTGAGATTGGACGCGAACACGAAATGAATCGCGCGCAGGATCCCGCCAGCTACACTCCATATTTTATTCGACGCCGCGGGAATGTTTTCTGCGAGGGTGTGTCACTTGAAGCCATCGCGAAGAAAGTGGGAACGCCTGCTTATGTTTATAGCGGGGCGGCGATTTCCGAGGCGTACCGGGAACTGGATGATGCGCTGACGGCAGCGTTGGGCTCGACACCGCATACGATTTGCTATGCGGTAAAGGCGAACTCGAATTTAAGTGTGCTGCGGCTGCTCGCAAGGCTAGGGAGCGGCTTCGATATTGTTTCCAGCGGCGAACTGGAACGGTTGAGGCGAGCGGGAGTGTCGCCGGGCAGAGTTGTATTTTCGGGTGTTGGCAAAAGCCGCGAAGAAATTGCGGAAGCGTTGCGGGCGAGAATCTTTTTGTTCAACGTGGAATCGCCGGCGGAACTTGAGTTGTTGGCGGGTGAAGCGGCGCGCCTTCGGCGGCGAGCAAAGGCGTCCATTCGCGTGAATCCCGATGTGGTTGCGGGCGCGCATCCGCATATAGCGACGGGCCGGCGGCATCATAAATTTGGAGTGGACTGGCCGCAGGCGCGAAAAATGTATTTGGCGCATCGCGATTCAAAGTGGATTGAATGGCAAGGAATCGGATCTCATGTTGGTTCGCAAGTACTGAGCCTTTCGCCGTACCGTCAAGCACTCCGAAAAATTTCCGGATATGTGCGCGATCTTGAAGCGAATGGAGTGCGTTTGCGGTATGTGGATATTGGCGGCGGACTTGGAGTGCGCTATACAACGGAAAATCCACCGGGTGCGGCGGCGTACGCGGGTGCACTTGCGCAGGAAACGCGCGGGCTTGGACGGCACCTGTTGATTGAGCCGGGACGCCGCATCGTGGCACAGGCCGGAGTGCTGCTCATGTGCGTGCTTTATACGAAGGAAACGCGCGGGAAGACGTTTGTGGTTACGGATGCGGCGATGAACGATTTCATGCGGCCTGCGCTGTATAGCGCGACACATCCGATTACTAGCGTTGGGCAGCCTGACGCGGCACAGAAGAAAAATGTGGCGATTGTTGGGCCGGTTTGCGAAACGGGTGATGTGTTTCTGGATTCGTGGCCGCTGGGTGAAGTTCAATCTGGAGACGTGCTGGCGCTGTGGGGCGCGGGAGCGTACGGGACTGCGATGACATCGAATTACAATTCGCGTCCGCGGCCAGTGGAAGTGTTGGTCGAAGGGAAGAAGTTCCGAACTATCCGCAAGCGTGAGACGACCGCAGATATTATGCGCGGCGAGTGACCTCTGTTATTTTGTTCTTCGCATCTCAATCTACTTAATCTACTCATCACGAAGAATTACATTTGGATCCAGACGCGCGGCGCGTCGCGCCGGGAGATAGCCTGCGAGCAACGCGACTGCTGAGAGAACCGCGACGGAAAAGATGATCGTCTTCGCGTCGCGAGGATTTAGATTGAAAAGCATTTTCTGCATGAAATGCGTGGCCCACAAAGAAATACCGACTCCGACGGCGATGCCTGCGGCTAATAGAATTGAAACGTCGCGCATGATCAGGCGCAAGATGGAGCCCTGGCCAGCGCCAAGGGCCATGCGGATGCCGATTTCTTTGCGGCGCTGCGTGACCATGTAAGCGAGCACGCCGTAGAGGCCGATCATCGCAAGGAGCAGCGCGAGTCCGCCAAAGAATCCGGAAAGAGTTGCGAGCAGTTGATCCTTGCGAAGCGAATCGTCGACTTGTTCCTCAAATGTGCGGAAGCTCATCGAGATTGATTTGTCGAGACCGGTAATCGTAGTTTCGACGGATCGAGCAACTGCGAGTGGTTGCGAAACTGTTCGTATCTCGAATGCGGGTGTTTCTGTCGTGCGGTGTTCCTGAGTGCCATCCATCTGGGCGATCGGATAGTAAATAGTCGCAGGAGTCACGTCACGCAGCGTTATATATTTTGCGTCTTTCACCACACCGACAATTTGCATTGGCGGTGTGGTGGTTCCCGGCTCGTCTTCAACGCGCAGGGATTGCCCCATCGGGTTGGAGTTGCCGAAGAAATGACGCGCCATCGTTTCATTGATAATGGCTACATGGGGAGCACCCGAAGTATCACGCGCGTCGAAATTCCGGCCGGAGCGAATCGGAGTTCGTAAAGTGGCAAAGTATTCCAGCGAAACATAATTCACGTACGCCACTGCGTCGTCACCTGTTGGTCCACCGCCCGGCAATAAACGGAAATCATCATTCCATGCGGTCCCGCTGATTGGCGTGAGGACGGATTCGCTTGCTGAGATGACGCCCGGCAGACTTTGCAAACGTTGAAGGGTTTGTTGCCACAACACGGCGCGCTGTTCATTGGAAACAGGCGCGTTGTGCGAATCGGCGTTGACGATTAAAACGTTGGTGCGATCGAAGCCAGCGTCAAGCGAGACCAGCTTATTGAAGCTGGCCAAAAAAAGTCCGGCAATAATCAATAACACGAGCGAGAGAGCAACTTGCCCCGCTACGATCCATCGCCCAGGACGAAAATGCGCGTGGCCCGGCGTTTCGTCGAGCTGGCCGCCTTTCATTGCTGACGCCAGAGACACGCGCGTGGAGCGAAACGCGGGCAGCATTCCGAACAGAATTCCCGTCAAGACCGCGATTCCGGCGGTGAATTCCAGGACGCGTGCATCGAGCGAAAGTTGCAAGAAAACAGGATTGCGCGGAGAAGAAATAAACCGCACCAAGATTGAGCAGCCCCAACGGGCGAATAGAATTCCCAATGCAGCACCCGCAAACGAAAGGAGGACGCACTCGGTGAGCAGCTGGCGAATTAATCGCGAGCGGGGTGCGCCGATCGCTAGTCGAATGGAGATTTCTTTTTGGCGTGCGGCTGCGCGAGCCAGCATTAAGCTGGCGATATTCGCGCAGGCAATGAGCAGCACCAGGCCCACGACTGCCATCAGCATTCGGAGCGGTTGATTGTATGCCCGCCGTACATTCGACAATCCCTTTCCTGCGAGTGAGGAGACGAGCAGACGGCTCCGATAATTTTGTTGCTCATCGGACTTCCAACGTTGAGGGACGGTCGCCGCGAAGACCCGCGGAGAGACTACTTTGAGGCGTGCGGATACTTGCTCGGAGCTGACGCCTGCTTTCGCCCGGCCCACTACGCTCAGCCACCAAGAGGAACGCTCGTCCAACATGGAATCTTTCCCGTGAAAGATTGCCTCGGTGCAGACTGGAGCGGCCACATCAAATTTATACCCCACATCCACACCGAAAAATCCCGGAGCTGCGACGCCGATCACTTGCATCGGGTGGCTGGACAAATTCAACGTCGTTCCAATTGCGTTCTGCGCGCCGCCAAAATGTTCACGCCAAAAACCGTAGCTGAGAACGACGGAACCGCCGCACCCGCGTTTGTCGTCGCTCGTTGTAAAAAGGCGGCCGGCCGCGGGATTAACGCCCAGCGCGTTGAAGTAATCTCCGCTGACGAAAAGCCCGTCAACTGGATGTGATTCGCCGCCTTGCGAGAGGTCGAATTGTTCAGCTCCCCAACTGAAAATTCCGGAGAAAGCATTCTGCTGATCGCGCACTTGTTCCCAGAGAGGATTGGTGAAGTCAGTGTTCGGTTCGTCCTCGCCTGGCGAAAGCATGCCGACGACCATCAGCTCTTCGGGTTTATGGACAGGCAACATTTTCAGCATCACAGTGTCGATCAGACTGAAGATGGCGGTGTTCGCGCCGATTCCTAGAGCGAGCGTGAGAATGGCGACGGCAGTGAAGCCGGGATTTTTTCCGAGCAGGCGGAGACCGTAGCGGACGTCTTGCAGCAAGTCGACGAGCCAACGCCAGCCCCACGTATCGCGAGTGGTTTCGCGCGCGAGAGTCTCGTTTCCGAATTCGCGGCGAGCAGCGAGTTGTGCTTCTTTGCGCGAATGGCCGGATTCCATTTCTTCGCGCGTCCCGAGAGTCAAATGCGCTTGGATTTCTTCGTTGAGTTCCTGATCGCGCTGCTTGCGCTTCCAGAAAGGAGATTTCATGACTCGCTCTCATTCTTCGCTGGATTCAAGATTCCCGCGATGGCGCTTGTGAGAGTTGCCCAGCGTGAACGCTCTGAGACCAATTGTTTGGAGCCGGATTTGGTCAGGCGGTAAACGCGGAGGCGCGGGCCGATTTCGGAAGGCTTCCATTCCGCGGCGATCCAGCCTTTGCGTTCCAGGCGGTGCAGTGCGGGATACAGGGAGCCAGTATCCACCTTCAGGATTTCGCCGGAATTGGTGCGGATGGCCTTGCTCAGGGCGTACCCGTGGCGCGGGCCCCACTGAAGGACCTGGAGGATGAGCATGTCCAGGGTGCCCTGCAGGATTTCGGTGCGATTCTGGTAGCGTTCTTTGGGCGGCGTCATATGGGCGGTATGTAGACGGCCTCCTTACTGTACGTAGGACGCCTACATACCAAAAACGTCACCAAAAATCTTTAACTATTTTCGGGGTGGAGCGATGCTGCGAAGAAGAGTTAGCGTTCGCCCCACTTCAGCTTGTTTCGGAGGATCTCAAAATAAGTGTTCCGGGCCGGGCGGACCAGGCGGAGGGGATTGGAAGATTTGGCGATGGCAATGCGATCGGCAGGCTCAAGTTCGACTCCTACCTGGCCATCGAGCGTCAGGTAAACCTGGGCGTCGTCCGAACGAAAAGTGATTTCGATATTTGAGGTTTCTGGAATTACTAGCGGGCGGTTCGTCAGCGTATGAGGGCATATCGGCGTGACGACGAATGCCGGCACTTGCGGATATACGATGGGCCCTCCAGCGGCGAGCGAATACGCGGTTGAACCGGTCGGTGTGGAAATAATCAGGCCATCGGCTTTGTAGCTGCAGACGAATTCGCCATTCACGACGAGATCGAGATCAATGATTCGCGCCAGAGCGCCTTTGTTGAGCACTGCGTCATTCAGTGCGCGATGGCGCGCCATCACTTTTCCCGCTCGTGTGATCTGCGCTTCCAACATGCTTCGCTCGCTGACGCGATTGCGACCTTGCAGGACTTCTTCGAGGATTGCGTACAGCTCATCGAGCTTGACGCTGGTGAGGAATCCGAGGCCGCCCAGATTGATTGGGAGAACCGGGACCGTGCTGTCGCGAAAAGCGCGCGCGGTTGCCAGAAGAGTGCCGTCGCCGCCGAGGACGATTACGAGATCAACGCGAGCAGTGAGATCTTCGCGCGAACATTCGCGCCCGGATCCGACCAGACACGCCGCCGTCTCCTTGTCATAAAGGACGGAGAGCCCGCGTGATTCGAGCCACTCGATTAATTTTGGCGCTACGGCAGCAACGTCTTCCTGCCGGGGCCGCGAAACAATTCCAACGGTTCGGTACATGGGTGACGGCATTGTACTCCAGCGGATTGGTTTGCGGACAGAGCGGCAGAATTTATCCGCGGATGGCGTAGATGAAGAATTCCTGGTTGCCTTCGGCACCGGGAAGTTTGCTGAGCTTTACGCCTTTTTCCCGCAAGCCTGCCGATTGGGCGGCCGCTTGAACGCGCTGAATCGCGCGCTGATGCAACTCCGCGTCTCGAACGATGCCGCCTTTGCCAATGTCGTCGCGGTCTAACTCGAATTGAGGCTTGATGAGAATTAGGAATTCGGCGCTTGGACCGGCAACTGCAACTACGGCGGGCAAGACTTTTGCTACGGAGATGAACGCGAGGTCGATCGTCACGAGTTCGGGCGCCACATATGTTTCCGTGCGGGATTTGATGGCGGTCAAGTCGTCGGAAGTTAATTCGCGCGCGTTACGCTTAATGCGCGTCACGCGAGGATCTTGCTGTAGCTTCCACGCCATTTGATCCGGCGTCACATCTACCGCGTAAACATATTTGGCACCGCGCTGGAGAAGACAATCGGTGAAGCCGCCGGTGGATGAGCCGACGTCAAGACAAACTTTGCCAGTCGGATCGGCGGCGAAATCGTCGAGCGCGCCTTCGAGTTTGAATCCGCCACGGCTGACGTATCGCAAATATGTGGCTGTGATTTCAACTTGCGCGCCGGTTGGCACGCGCTCGCCCGGTTTGTCGTGACGCTGTCCGTTGACGCGAACTTCGCCGGCCAGGAGCATCGCCTGTGCTTTCTGACGGGATTCAGCGAGGCCACGCTCGACGAGAAGTAAATCGAGGCGCTGCTTTTCGGTTCTTGTTTTTCCGGATTTATCGGGCATATGCTGATCGGAGGACACGTTTCACTTCAGTGCGTTGGAAGCCGCTATTCAGGCGCGGCGCAGAACCAGAAACTCTGCCAACTCGCGCAGACGCGACGCGCGATTTCCGTAGGTTGCGAGTTCATCGAGCGCTGTGGTTGCAAGTTCGGTTGCGAATTCTCGCGATTTCTGCAGACCAAACAGCGCGGGATATGTTGCTTTCTGCTGCGCTTGGTCTTTTCCGGCGGTTTTGCCCAGCGCGGCGGAAGATTCCTCGACGTCAAGAATATCGTCCACAACTTGAAACGCCCAGCCGATGTTATCTCCGAAGCGGCGCATGCGTTCGACGTCATCGGGGTTGCCGCCACCGCAAATTGTTCCAGCGATGACTGACCCACGAATCAGTGCGGCTGTTTTCGAGCGATGAATGTACGCAAGCATTTCCGCTGTGACGGGCTTGCGCTCGGCTTCAATGTCCGCAACCTGCCCGCCGACCATGCCGTCGCGCGTGCCGGCAGCCGAGGAAACTTCGCGGATCACTTGGACGCATCGTTCGGGACTGACGAACATATTCGAGAGCGTTTCAAACGCGAGAGTTAGAAGTGCATCGCCCGCCAAGATCGCGGTTGCTTCACTGAATTGTTTGTGACACGTCGGTTTGCCACGGCGGAGATCGTCGTTATCGAGCGCGGGAAGATCGTCGTGAATCAGCGAGTACGTGTGGATGAATTCGATGGCGCACCCGGCGTCCATAGCCGCACTGGTTCGTCCGGCGCGAATTGTCGACTCGGCAAGCGCAGAGACAATATCCTGCGCCGGCGCTCCCGCCGAAAAAATACGCGAAGCCTCCAGACACAGCATTGGTCGAATACGTTTACCTCCGGCGAAAACGCTGTAGCGCATGGCCCGATGGATCGTTGTAGGGACCAAGTTCGCTGGTGGAAGCAGACGCCCAAGCGCAGCTTCGATCAGGCGCTGGTTGTCGTCGAAAAAGTTGGGATAATCCATGTGGATGCGAGCCGAATGCGAGTTGTTTTTTCGAGCGAGCCGGCCGGTTAGTTTTCCTCGTCCGTGCCAGGCTCGAACAGCTCAACGGCCAGATCGCCACCGGCCTTTTTCATCAAAATTTCCACGCGGCCTTCGGCCTGTTCGAGTTGCTTCTGACAATCGCGCGAAAGCACGATGCCTTCCTCGAAAAGTTTCATAGCTTCGTCGAGCGAAAGATTTGTGTTTTCGAGTTTACGGACGATTTCTTCCAGGCGCGCGAGCGAGCGTTCAAATTCCGGTTTCTTCGCGGGCGGCTCGGGCTTCTTATTCGGAATTGGATTCAAAAGGGATTTACCTTTGTCAGCGCGGGCAGAAAAAGCTCGATCGTCAAACCTGCCCCTCGCGTCTGTAAGCACCAATCCGGGTCGTGATATCCAGCACCGGGTGCCAGCAGCATTCTAAGGCAGGGTGAGCGTTGGAGACAATGCCGTTGTGAATGTGGTTTTTCTGCATGTTTTATTGATTGCCCGGCAGAAGGCGAAGCGTGTGAACGGTGACTCGACTGACGGCGGCTTCGCCGAACGGAGCCGACAGCGATTTTCCGGCGAACCAGTCGGGAAACTGATCTTGATAATGATCGCTGGCCACTTGACCCGATTCGCCAGTCGTGATTTCCATTAGCGAGTTGTCCCAGTTGGAGGTGTCTGCCACCATGCGCATGGAAGGGCCATATGACGGGCCCATTGCTTTGATACACCCTGTGGCGCCAGATTGCTCCACCGGACCGATGCTGAAAATGCGCGCGAGAAATCCTGTCTGACCAAGCGCGTGCGCCATAAACAGCCGGTTTCTTTTTCCCCATGTCCATGTCGAAACGTCGGACTGGCGTGTCGAGGTGGTCAACTCGGCCACGGCGAGGTCGGCACTCGCGATCAGGAAATCATCATAATTGTGAAATTCCTGTGGTAGCCACATCGCGGGCCGTTCGCGCAGCACTCGCTCGAGAAATACTTCGCCGCGCGGATAGACAGGCAGCGAATCGCCCATATAGGGATAAAATAAATTGCGTCCGAGTGCGCGTTCGGTCTGTTCTACGAAAGTTGCTTCGACCGAGTTTGACGTCATTCGGCCATCCCAGTTTGCCAGCATGCGAATCAAATTTACCGTACGGTCGTCTCGTGGTTTCGAGTTTGCAACGGCCTTCACCAATTCCTTTGCGACAATCAAATCCAGTTCGCTGACGATGTCGTTCTGAATCGCGTTGAAGTCTTCGGGCTGGAATTTCCTTCCGGGTTGGCCGAGCAATGTAAAAATGCGATCGACGCGCCACGGCGTCATCCAGTTTGCTGTAACGAAATGTTGATATGCAGGGCCGGCCACGCGAGCATTCGCAGTAGCGATAATTCCGCCGGGCGGATCGAGGACTTGTGGCAATTCGTCAAAGGGAATGTAACCGTTCCACTCGAAGGCATCCGTATCGCCGGGCATGGGCGCGGCTCCGCACGGCGTGTCGCCGGGAAGCGGAGAATCGGCCGGCGGCCACCCTCCCTCGCATTTCCGCATCGGAATGCGCGCGGCCACGATGAATCCGATGTGTCCTTCAACATCGGCGTAAACAATATTCTGGCCGGGGCCTGCGGCGTCGCGCAGGCTTTCTCGAAATTCGTTCCAATTGTGCGCAAATTGAATTCTGAAATAACTGTGCGCAAGGCTACCCGGCTCGGTAGCGGTCCATTTCAGCGCGTACCCGGTGTTTCCTCGCCGGGACATTACGGGACCGTGGCGCGTGACGGTGACGTCGAGAGCTTCCGGCGGTTTTCCTTTTACGTTGATTATTTCTTTTCGGGTTTGCGCCGCGATCCACTGGCCGTTGACGCGATATTCGAGAGGATTTGCGGGATTGAAAGTTTCGGCGTAAAGGTCCTGGACGTCAGCGCCGTCGTTTGTAAATCCCCACGCGATTTGATCGTTGTGACCGATAACAATTCCCGGAACTCCGGGAAGCGTGAATCCTTCGGCATTCCAGCCGGGTATGCTTAGCTGAACGAGATACCAAATATCAGGCGTTGAAAGCGCGAGGTGTGTGTCATTGGCGAGAAGCGGTTTGCCCGACGCGGTGTGCGAGCCGTCGACGACCCAGTTGTTGCTGCCGAATGCTGCGCGGACTTGCTCGTCGAATTGAAAGAGAGTGTTTTGAGCGAAGCTCCAGAGTATGGAACGAGAATCGCCGGCAGCTCGCACGGTCGGGTCATTGGAAATCGCGGCATTCGGAGCCGCATGCGACGAATTGCCTGCCGAAATACTTGACTGAGCCGCTGCTGCTGACACTTGCTTCGTCGGCGGCGCAGCTTCCGCGCCCACGATCGGATGATCGAACGGCGACGTTTGATCGTAAAGATACGAAGCGCGTTCTTTTCCGATGCGCGCGCTCACGTCCAGACGATTCAGATCCCAGCGCCACGAACTTGTGAGCGATTGATACATGTATCCGATGACGAGAAGAGTATCGGCTGGTCGCCAGGGTTCCGGGTCATATCGCAGCAGAACAAACTCAACCGGCAGGGGATGTTTTTCGGCAATGTATCGATTGATGCCGTGCGCGAACGCTTCAAGTTCAACGCGCTCATCAGCGTCCAACAGCGAAACTTCGCGGTCGGCCGCTTCGCTGAGGCCGAGCCGGCGAAAGCTGCGATCGATTTCCAGTGTTGGCGGGCCGATAATCTCTGAAAGCTTGCCACTGGCGGCGCGTCGCACCAAATCCATTTGCCACAGGCGATCCTGCGCCATCACATAGCCCTGTGCGACGCAAATATCTTCGCGAGATTGCGCGCGAATGTGTGGCACGCCTTTTGCGTCGCGCTGTACAATTACTTCGTTCTTCAACTCGGCGATTTGATGTGTGCCATCGAGTTGAGGCAAACCGCGATGAAAAATCCACCAGCCAACTCCGCGAAGTCCGATCAGTAGGAGAGCTAATGTAATGACGACGTAAAGAAAATAGCGTGCTGGGCGGCGCATCATTCAGGCTCCATAACAGGCTGGTGCGGAAGTGTATGGCGGCGAGTGCTCGGCGACAAGTGCTGATCGCCACTGAAGTCTTGCGGGTCTCCACATTCCGTGCGCGGAGATTGCCCCTATTGGGGGAGCGCACCGAGGCTGTTAGAATCGCGCGGTGATTCTAATCCGGCTGTTCGGCGTATTCCTGCTCATCTGCATCAACGCGTTTTTCGCGGCAACGGAGTTTTCTCTAGTGACTGTGCGGTTGTCCCGCGTCCGCCAACTGGTGAAAAAAGGAAATCCCAGCGCGCGAATCGTACAGGAATTGGTGTCGCATTTGGAGCGGGTGATTTCCGGCGTGCAAGTGGGCATCACGCTCACGACCATCGGACTTGGTTTTGTCGGTGAATATGCGCTGGCTCAGGGAATCGAGCCGCTGCTCTCGTGGATGCCGGGGAAGCACGCGATTTTTGTGGCCCACGGAATTGCCATCGGCGTGTCCTATCTGCTGCTCACCACATTTCATGTTGTTCTCGGCGAACTCGTACCAAAGGGATTGAGCCTCACGCATGCCGAGCGGGTTGCGTTGCTGGTTGCGCGGCCGTTCCAATTGTATTTGGGCACATTCAGCATCGCGATCGGCGCGCTCGACGGCATGTCGAGAATGGTCATGCGCACGCTAGGCGTCACGCCCAGGCTCAGTCACTCCGCGGTACATTCCGCCGAAGAGCTGCAGGTGCTCATTCAACAGGCGCGCGAGCGCGGCCTGCTGGGCGCGGACGAAGAGCGGTACGTGCAGAGCGCGCTCGAGCTGGGGCGGCTTCAGGTTCGTGAAATCATGGTGCCGCGTCCTGACGTCCACGCGCTTCCGGCGGAAGCAACGCTGGAAGAAGCAGAGCAACTCTTCGCGCGGACGCAACGTTCGCGGATTCCTGTTTATCAGGGCACGCTCGATCATTCGCTCGGTTTCATTCACATAAAAGATTTATTCGGAGTTTTACTCGAGCGTCAGCGGCGCGCGAGCCAGGGACGGTCTCCGGCTCCATTTGAACTAAGGCGGCTGGTGCGCGAATTGCTGATTGTTCCCGAAAGTAAACTGGCGGGCGAACTGCTGTCTGAATTTCGATCGCGCGGATCGGCGATGGCGCTGGTGGTGGACGAATTCGGAAGCATACTGGGTCTTGTGACGCTCGAAGATGTAATCGAGCAAGTGGTGGGAGAAATTCACGACGAATTTGATCTGGTCGAACGGCCCGTCAGACTCGCTGATGGCGCGATGATTTTCGACGCATCGTTGAATTTGCGCGATCTCGAAATGCAATACGACATAGTGTTGCCTGAAGATCCGGCGTACGCCACCCTGGGCGGATTTGCGCTGGCCAAGTTGGGAATTATTCCGCAGGGCGGAGAAGCATTTGATTTCGAAAACTATCGGTTCACCGTTCACGAAATGGATCGCCGCCGGATTGCAAAACTGAAGATTGAAAAGTTGCCGGAAATTGCGGAAAGGCCGCAGGTACAAGGAAATCTAGCCGGTGGAAACAGGAAATGAGCGCACGCTCATTTGCCGGAACAGTCTGGAGAATGGCGCGGCGCGTCTTCGTTCGGCTCGGCGTTGCGCTGCCCGCAATCTGGCTGATATTGACGATGGTATTCATGCTCGTACACATCGTCCCTGGCGATCCTGTCCAGCAAATGCTGGGCGAAGATGCGCGCGCGGAAGATCTAAACAACTTGCGACACGTGCTTGGGTTGGATCAGCCGCTGTACACTCAATACGTCCATTACATGGCCGGATTGGTGCGCGGCGATTGGGGCAAGTCATTCCATTTTCAAAGCTCTGTGCTGACGCTGGTACTGCACCGATATCCGGCAACGTTGGAATTGGCGTTCGTTGCCATGCTGGTGTGCGCGACGATTGCGATTCCAGCGGGAGTGGCCGCCGCGCGAAACCGTGGAAGAGCGCGCGATCATGCGATCGGTGTGCTCACGTTGTTCGGGCTTTCGGTACCGAATTTCGCGCTGGGCCCCGTGCTGATTCTCTTATTTTCGATCACATTTGGCTGGCTTCCAGTTTCGGGGCGCGGCGGAATTTCTCATCTAATTTTGCCGGCTGCAACGCTGGGTGCGGCGCTGGCGGCGATCCTGACGCGAATGGTTCGCGGCTCGATGGTCGAGGAACTGGGAAGTGATTACGTTCGCACCGCGCGCGCAAAGGGATTATCGGAACGCGCAGTGTTATATCGTCACGCGTTCCCCAACGCGCTGGTGCCTATCATTACGATTCTCGGATTGCAATTCGGCACGCTGCTGGCTGGAACGATTGTCACCGAGTCAATATTTTCCTGGCCCGGAATCGGACGCTTGACGGTGCAGGCCATTCAATCGCGGGATTACCCGCTGCTTCAGGGATGTATTCTGGTGATCGCGCTTTCCTATGTGGTGGTAAATCTGCTGACAGACGTTGTGTATTCGCTGATTGATCCAAGGATTCGCGTGTCATGACGAGCCGCGCGAGCACATCAACGGAATTTCTGCGGCGTAGCGGACTGGGCCGCGCGGGACTCGTGTTGACGACGTTGCTGGTGGTGCTGGCGTTGTTCGCGCCATGGATCGCGCGCACCGGACCAGCCGCACAAGACTTGCCCGCGCGTTTGCAGGGACCAACCGTGGCGCACTGGATGGGGACCGACGAACTTGGACGCGATGTTTTTTCGCGCGTGCTTTATGGCGCGCGCATTTCGATGCTGGTAGGAATTTCCGTTGTGACGGGCGCGGGCTTCTTGGGCCTCGCGCTTGGCGCGCTTTCCGGATATTTCGGCGGATGGCTGGATCGCGTAATAAATGGTGTGCTCGTGAACGCGTTCCTTTCTTTTCCCGGAATATTGCTGGCTATTGCGTTCGCGGCGTTTCTCGGGCCGGGCCTGGACAAAGTTGTGTTGGCGCTGGTGATTACGGGGTGGGCGGGATATGCGCGTTTGGCTCGCGCGCAAGTGTTGAAGGTCAAGGAAATGGATTATGTGCTTGCGGCGCGTTCGCTCGGCGCGTCGCACACGCGCATCTTGCTGCGCCATATTTTGCCGAACGCAATTCAGCCGGTGCTAATACAGACGACGATCGGAATGGCCGGCGCGATTCTTGCAGAGTCCACGCTAAGTTTTCTTGGCCTCGGTGTCTTGGCGCCCGCGCCGAGCTGGGGCGCGATGCTGAATGATGCGACCGCGTATTTATTTAGCGCGCCGCACATGGTTATTTTCCCGGCGCTCGCGATTATGACCGCGGTACTGGCATTTAATTTATTGGGTGACGCCCTGCGCGATTGGTTGGATCCGCGCACGCGGGCGTACCTGGTCACACTGGATCTTTCCCGCTAGAAAATAGTTTGAAGAGAATATTTCATGACAGCCGAACAATTACTTCGGCGCCGCGGTTCACGCCAAGCGCGCGCGCGGCATTGCCTTTATTCACGGCAATTTCAATAAATCCGCTGGAGCCGACGAGCGCCATTGGATCACCTGCAGGGCCTTGTGCGAAATTTCCCACTAGTTGTTTTACCGGCTTGCCGCCGACGGTCATGGCTAAGAGACCCGGCTGACGCTTCGCTTCCGGCAAATCCTCGAGAGTGAAGTTCGTCATTAAGTTTCCGAAATGATCCACGCGCAGGACGGCGCCACGGAGTGCGCCGTCCTGCGTCTTCGGGCGAGGCAACGCAAATCGAACGTGATCCTCAACAACGTCGCCAAATGCCTCGGCCTGCCAGTTTTTAGTAAGCCATGCCGCAACTGGCGCAAAGACGTCGCGTCCGTGAAATGTTTCGCTCACAGGCCGCAGAAAATAATGTTCGGAAGTGATGTGTCGGACGACGACTGGATCTTCGCGTTCGTAGATCATCGAGAGCACGCCGTTATCCGGTGCAATAAAATACTGGTTATTTGCTGAAACGAGTATCGGCCGTCGCGCGCTGCCGACTTCCGGGTCCACGATCACCATGTGCACAGTGCGCGCCGGAAAATATCGGTATGCGGCGCCGATGCACAACGCGCCATCCAGAACATCGTAGGGAACAACGCTGTGATTGATATCCACAATTTGTACGTCGGGATGCGTTTTCAGCAGAACGCCCTTTAGCGTGCCGACCAGATGGTCGCTGGTGCCGTAGTCAGTTGTGAGCGTGATGATCGGGCCGGGCACTCGATTTCGTCTCCAAGACAGCGTTCACACGCCTTCAAGGCACGCTACCGGACGCGGTAGTTGAAGTCAAGATAACTCACAGGCCGCGTAACGCAGCGGAGATGGGCCTGCGCGCAGCTCGGATCGCCGGTGGAGTACCTCCGACGATTCCCATCAGCAGCGCGAAGATCATGCCCGCCACAAGTACGAAGGGTGTAACGCGGAATGCGAACGCAAGCGACGAAAATGTTTGAAAGTTTAGAGTGCTGGTAGTGAATCCATTTAAAGGCAGCGCGCAGAGGCAACCAATAATTCCACCGATGGCGGCGATGATCGTCGCTTCCACCATAAATGATATGGCGATGCTGCCCGAACTGAAACCGAGAGCGCGGATGGCTGCGATTTCGCGGGACCGTTCAGAGACCGCGGAATACATCGTGTTCAGCGCGGCGAGAACCGCGCCGATTCCCATCACAAACGCGATCATGGACCCGATTGTCTCGATCAGAGTTGTCAACATACCGGATTGTTTTGCGTAGTAGTCTATTTCGCGATCCACGGAGACGGTCATCCGCGGATCACTTGTGAACGTATCCTTCAGCGCCTGGAAACCATCCGGTGAGTTAAGCCGCGCTGTTACCGATTGATAGATGTTCACGGGGCGTTGGTAAATCTGATCGAGAATAACTGCGTCGCACCAGATTTCCGAATCAAACGAGCTGCCGTCGGAATCAAAAATCCCCACGACAGTCCAGGTTCCGCCGTTGAATTTCACTGTGCTGCCCAGATCGAGCCCGACATAAGTCTTCAGAGCGTTTTTACCGACGAAGAGTTCGTTCAGGCCGGGATTAAGAAAGCGTCCCTGGTCGATGCGGATCGTCGGCCGCACTTCAAGCGCACGCGGCGAGACTCCGCGAACCTGTACGTTTGCAGGTGTGCCCGTCGCTTTCAACGGAAAGGGCGCGATGACTACGACTTCAGGACTGACGAGCGGTCCGTTTGGTCCGCGAGCAATTCCTGGTGCAGTTTGGATGATGTGCACTTGTTCCAGGGTGACGGAACCAACCATTTCAGTGTTGGAACCCGCGCGCATAATCAGCGCGTTGGAAGGGGAGCCGGATGAAACCATCGTAGCGCGGAAGCCTCGCGCCATGGCCAACATTGCGACGAAAACACCAACTGTCCCGGCAATGCCCAAAACCGCGACGATCGAAGATGTCCATCGGACGCGCACGCTGCGCAAATTGTAGATAACCGGAATCGCCAAGTTGAAATCCCTTCGTCAAACTTTCCGAAGCGCGTCCACCACCCGCAAGCGGCTCGCCGTAATCGCGGGCAGTAAACCTGCAATGGCGCCAATCACGATCGCCACGATGATTCCAAGGCCTGCCTGCATCATCGGCAAATAGAAAAGTGGCAGAATGCCGGGCATCGGACTGCCGAACAGAGTGAGGATTTTCGCCGTGCCAATTCCCAGGATTGCACCGATAAACGCGATGGAAACCGATTCCGCAATCACGTAGACGAGAAGGAAGCTGTTCGAGTATCCCAGCGCCTTCAGAATCGCCAGCTCTGGAGTGCGCTCGCGAACGGCGATGGCCATCGTGTTGCCTGTAACAAGCAGCAGCGTAAAGAATACAATTGCGCCGATGGAAAGTATTAGCAACTCGATGTTGCCAGTTTGTTTCGCAAATCCCGCGGCGAACGCCAGTTCCGTATCGCTTTTCGTTTCAAAGGAAGAATTGGCGAACGTGTCGTCAATCGTTTTAACAACCTGCGTTGCGTCGTCAGGATTGTTCAGGCGCACCACGTACCATCCGACGGTATTTTTGTAAAACATCGCAGGGCTTTCGTTCAAATTGTCGTAGTGGAACCAGAACTGCGTGGTGTCGTCTGCCTTTCGAGTTCCCTTATAGATGCCATCAATGTTGAATTCCCACGTGCCGGTGTAAATCGCGCCTTTGATGGGAATGCGGTCGCCCACTTTCCAGCCGAACCGCTTCGCCGTGCCTTCACCGACGATGGCACCCTGGCGGTCATTCATGAACGTTTTCCACTGATCTTCCGGCACGGCATATTCTGGATACATTTGATGCCAGCTCTCCGGTTCAACCGCGAACTGCGGAAAGAAATTCTTCTCGTCCTGATAAATTCCGCCGAACCAGGTCGCGTGAGTGATCTGTTTAATTCCCGGAATTGCACTGATGCGGCCGGAGTAAGAACTCGGCAGTGGCTGAATGAAAGTTATTCGGTTCATGATAATCAAACGATCGGCGCCTGCAACCTCTACACCCTGATTGAACGAGATGCGTATCGTGATGAGCAAGCCGAACAAAAACATCGCCACGGCGAACGAGCCAATCGTCAACGCTGTGCGGAATTTCTTCCGCAGCAAGCTGACGCGTAGCAATCGAAAATATTTCATGCGCGGGCTCCGGCAGATTGGGCTTCCGCCAGCACTCCCTTATCAAGGTGCAGGATCGAATGGGCGCGCTCAGCCGCGAGCGGGTCGTGCGTCACCAGGAGTACGGTTTTTTTGTGATCCTGCGCGAGCCGCTGGACAAGTTCCAGGACTTCATCAGCGCTATGTCGATCCAAGTCACCGGTTGGCTCATCGCAAAGCAAAAAAGTTGGATCGGTGACGATAGCGCGCGCAATTGCCACGCGCTGTTCCTGTCCGCCAGAAAGTTGCCGAGGATAATGCTTCATGCGATCCGCGAGGCCGACGAGAGCCAGCACTGCTTCGACGTGTTTGCGACGCTCGGACTTGTTGAGGCTGGTCAGCAAAAGAGGAAGCTCGACATTCTGAAATGCCGTCAGCACAGGAATCAGGTTGAACATTTGAAAGACGAATCCCACGTGTCGCGCGCGCCACTTAGTTAGTTTTCCGGCGGACATGCTCGTGATTTCGTCGCCCGCCACGCGAATACTTCCTTGCGACGGGACATCAAGGCCGCCCAACAAATTGAGCAGCGTCGTTTTGCCGGAGCCGCTGGGACCCATAAACGCCACGAAATCGCCCGCGTCCACGTCAAGATTCAGTCCCTGCAAAACGTGAATTTCTTCGCTGCCGCGGCGATAATTCTTCCCGAGGTTGCGGACGGAGATCAAACTGTTGCCGTTTCCGCTGCCATCCACTCTTACCATTTCGTTCGCCTCACTGTTTTCGCTGAACTCGCTGCCCGTCCTGCAAGTCGTCCGGACCTTTTACGACCACCAGGTCTCCCACCGCAATTCCCGAAAGAACTTCGATGTTCGGGTTCCTGGTGGCACCGGTGCTGATTGCGCGGCGCTCGACTACGCCATCGTGATACAGGAAAACCGTGCTGTGTTGATCCGCAGCGTGCACCGCTTGCTGTGGAACCAGCGCCACGGCGTTGGATTTCTTTTGTTCCGGCGTCTCATCCGGCAGAAAAGCGACCTTCACGCCCATGTCCGGCAAAATGCGCGGGTCCAAATGCTCGAATGTGATGCGAACTTTTACCGTGCCCTTCACACGGTCTGCCGTCGGGATAATCGTCCGCACGTGCGCGGGAATTTGCCAATCGGGATATGCGTCCAATGTAGCCGTTACATGCTGCCCCGGTTTTACGCGCGCAATGTAATTCTCGTTCACGTCCACTTCAATTTCATTTGACGCCATATCCACAATCGTCGCGATTCCCGTGCGCGTGAATCCGCCTCCCGCCGAGATTGGCGAAATCATTTCGCCCGGTTGCGCGTCCTTAGAAACCACAATTCCGTCATACGGCGAGCGCACCTGGCAATTATCAATATTTTGCTGGTCAATGCCGATCTTCGCGTTGGCGGCTTGCACCTGAACTTTCGCGGAGGCAATTTGCGCCTTCAGTCGGTTCACCAGCGTCTGAGCGGTGTCCAGCGCTTGCGGCGTCTGAACGCGGGCCTCAACAAGCTCAGTGGTGCGCTTCAGTTCTCGCTCTGCGTTTCCGAGCTGCACTTCCAAATCAGGAATCGTGGCCGCTGTTGCGTCGCGCTCGGCCTTGGTGGAAGTCATCGAAATCCGGTAGTCCGAATCGTCCAGCTGCGCCAGTATCTGTCCCTGAGTTACGTGCACTCCTTCATCCACGTACACGGCTGTGATTTTGCCCGTGATTTTTGCCGCCACCGACGCCCGGCGTCTAGGCGTTACATAGCCAGACGCATTCAGCAATACGGAAGCAGGCGCGCTATTTGGCGCAATTGCGGCGGTAACTTCAACCTCAGGCGCGCGATTTCTCAGTAGCGACGCCCCCCACAGTCCTGCAGCCACAACCAGCAGTACCACGACGATGATCCCTATCCATTTCGCAATGGGCCTGCCGCCGCGCTTGTGGTCTGCAATCCGCAACGCGGAAAGGTCGGGCATTTGTGTCGCAGGTCTTGTGGTTCCCATAAGTTATGGGCACTTTGTGACGTTCGATGAACACGAAATCGTCTGAGCCCCAACCGAATACACGAATGGCCCGGCTGCCGCGTCACCTCGGATGCGCTCAAACATATCATACGCAGGGAGAGAGCCCAAACTTTCGCGCTAGGCCTTGGCACAGCTCTCGATAACTTAAACCGTCGGGACACAGAAAGGTTACGGTGAGATTTGTGAATTGGTTCGGAAATCCGGAAGGTCGATCGCAACGACCGTTAACGTACTGACCGTTCCGGGCTTCCTTGACCGTTCTTTTCGTTGCAGGCTATCCTGTATGTGGACGAGAACCTCGCCTTGCCAACTATTCACCGCATTTATTTCGACCACAACGCGACTACGCCCGTGGACCCGGAAGTCCTGGCGGCGATGCTTCCGTACTTTTCGGCGGAATATGGCAATGCCAGCTCAATCCATTCGTTCGGACAGAGAACTCGCGCCGCGGTCGAGCGCGCCCGCATGGCTGTGGCGGCGCTGATTGGCGCGCAGCCGGCGGAAATAACTTTCACTAGCGGCGGCACGGAATCTGACAATCTGGCAATCTTCGGGATTGCCGGCGGCGAATCCACCGGGCGCAAGCACGTCATCACAACGCAAATCGAGCACAGCGCGGCGCTGAATCCGTGCCAAGCTTTGGCCAAGCGCGGCATTGACGTTTCATTTCTTCCGGTAAATCGCGCCGGCGTGGTAGATGCCGCAGAGGTTCGCCGCGCGCTCCGGCCCGAAACAGTTCTAATTACTGTAATGCACGCCAACAACGAAATCGGCACGTTGCAGCCGCTGGAAGAAATTGGCCGCATCGCCACCGAAGCCGACGTGTGGTTTCACGCCGACGCGGTGCAATCCGCGGGCAAAGTGCCGCTGGACGTAAGCGCCCTCGGCGTGGATTTGCTTTCGATTTCCGCGCACAAAATTTATGGACCCAAGGGTGTCGGCGCGCTCTACGTTCGATCCGGAACGACTATGGAACCGCTGCTTTTCGGCGGAAGCCACGAACGTGACCGGCGTCCCGGCACGGAAAATGTTCCGGGAATTGTGGGCTTGGGCCGCGCGGCGGAATTGGCGCGCGAAAAATTATCCGAAGATGCCGCGCGCGTTTCGCGTCTGCGCGATAAGTTTGAGCAGGGCGTAATGGCGGCAGTTTCCGGAGCTCGAGTAAACGGCGTCGACGCCGCGCGCGTGCCGAACACCTCGAACATAGTGTTTCCGGATATTTCCAGCGAATCACTGCTGATTGCGCTCGATATGAAAGGGCTCGCGTGTTCCAGCGGCTCCGCGTGTTCGTCGGGCGCTGTGAAACCTTCGCACGTTCTTACCGCGATCGGGCTTGCCAGCGCCGACGCGCGATCGAGTTTGCGATTTAGTCTGGGGCGGCACACTACCGAAGCCGATGTTGATTTGGTGCTCGCCATGATTCCGCAGGAAGTTGCGAGGCTTCGGGCGATTTCTCCTGAGAACAAAAAACCTGTGCCGGCGAAATAAAATAATTGGCGCTGTTCTCGCAACGAAGGCCTATCAAGCCGAGCCGCAAGCTTCTCAAGCACGGATTCAGTTTTTCAATTAAGCTGTCTGTTGCACATCGATGAATACTGATGACCAAGGAAACCAGTAATTCGGGAAATGCAGCCGCACTCCTCACCGCCGTAGCCATGAGCGGCGGCGTGGATAGCTCCACAGTTGCGGCCATGCTGCGCGAGCAAGGCGCGCCGATCGTCGGTCTCACGATGCAACTGTGGAACCAGCGCCGCCTGCCCGAGCTTGACGCAGAGGGACACAAAGGCCATCGCTGCTGCGGCATTGACGACGTGTATGACGCGAAGCGCGTCGCCGAGCATCTTGGCTTCCCGCATTACGTTGTAAATTTCGAGCAGCGATTTGAAGAAACGGTCGTTCGTCCATTCGTTGACGATTACCTCGCCGGGCGCACACCGATTCCATGCACGCTTTGCAACAATCACGTGAAGTTTGATCAGCTGATCGAGACGGCGCGCGAGATTGGTGCGGATCGATTGGCCACGGGCCACTATGCCCGCATCCGCTTTAATGAAGCGACCGCGCGTTACGAACTGCTTCGTGCTGCGGATGATTCCAAGGACCAGTCCTATTTTCTTTTTGGTTTGCAGCAGGAACAGATGGCGCGAACAAGTTTCCCGCTCGGTGACTTGAAGAAGGACGAAGTGCGGTCAATTGCCCACGCGGCGCAACTGCCCGTTGCCGCAAAGCCCGAAAGCCAGGAAATTTGTTTTGTGCCGTCAGGAAATTACGTGCAGTTCATCGAAGCGTATCTCGGCGAGCAGGGAAGCGCTTTGCCTGCGGATTCAGGCGAAGTCGTTTCCACCAGTGGTGAAGTGCTCGGCCATCACGATGGCGTCCATAAATTTACGGTCGGCCAGCGCAAGGGATTGGGAGTCTCCGTCGGACATCCGCTCTACGTTTTGTCCCTGGACCGCGCGAACGGCCGCGTCGTCGTCGGCGAAGGCGACGAGCTACTTTCTTCAGTATGCGAAGTACGCAACATGAATTGGATCAGCGTCGCAAAACTAGACGTTCCGGTCCGCGCGGAAGTGAAAATTCGCAACCGCCATGCCGCCGCACACGCAATTGTCGAGCCGATGGAAAGCTCGAACCGCGCGCGCATCACGTTCGATGACCCGCAGCGCGCAATCACACCCGGACAGGGCGCTGTTTTCTATGTAGGGGATGTCGTGCTCGGCGGCGGCTGGATCGTCTAAACGCAACTCACCGCATCATTCAACAAATCAACCTGAAAAAGATGATATGAAGGTCAGCTAAATGAAAAGCCCTTCGTCCGAAGGATCCGAAGCAGGGGTTGTTGAAGATCCGTCGCGCGGCCGTCGAAACGAACGCAATACGTCAATTCCAGTTTTGATGCCACGAATCACTGCTGTTGCCTGTTGAACCGGACCCATCACCGCGCGCCGAACGGTTGATCCCGCGTCCTCCACAGTTTCCAAAACTCCAGTAAGAATCTGGTCGGTGTGAAGAAGCTGAATTCTGATGCGATCCAAAGTTTCAGTTAGCACGCGATCGACTTTTTGCGCCTGGTTCCGCGCAATATGAACCACTTCGGATGCATCGTTCAGCATGCCGACGATTCTCGGCTGCGTTTCACCAACCAGCATTTCCACCCGCGAAATCAGGGGCGCAATACGCGCATGCAAATCGTTCGCCATGCGCATGATCTGCTCGTGCGACTTTTTCGTTTGGAAATACACCGCGGCCAGGATCGCCGTCTGCAGGGCGAACGCCACCGCGATAATCACCACGAAATATGCGGGCCAGGTAGGCATTACAGAGCGGCTGCCTACGCCTTTGCTTTCTCGCGCTGGTAGGCTTCGCGCCCGGCGTCAACGGCTGCGGAAATAGATTCCTTCTGATTCTTGACGACTTCTTTGCTGCGCTCTAGCAAATCTTCCGCGCGTTCACGCAATTCACGGGCTTTACGCTGCGCGTATTCCCGGCCCTCATCCGCTTTGTTGGCCAGGTACTCGCGTGTTTCTTCGCCGGATCTTGGAGCGAAAAGGATTCCGAGAAGCGCGCCAACGCCCAGCCCAACCATGAAGTAGCTTGCTTTACTGCCGATATTGTCAGCCATAAATCCCCCTCTATTCAAGCTAGCACACCTATTCGTGGCATGCAACCGGATGCCGGGCAGCCGCTGGGATGTGCGTGGCGCAAGTGGATCACGGAGCTATTCGTTGGATGCACGAGCGATGGGAGATGACGCGCGGAAATATTCAGCGAGCCGCGCAGCCTGCGAACGCGTCACAACGCGCGCCAGATCCTCCTCGCTGGCTTCGCGAACGCGCGTCACGCTTCCAAATCGGCGCAGCAGTTTCTGCGCGGTTCGCTCGCCGACCCCGGGAATCTCCAACAGCTCGGTGTGAATTGTCCGCGCGGACCTGCGCTGGCGGTGGAATCCGACGGCGAATCGGTGCGTTTCATCGCGAATTCTCTGCACCAGATGAAGAATCGGAGAATGCTTTTCCAGTACGACCGGCTCATCTTCCTGGCCCAGCACGTAAATAATTTCTTCGCGCTTTGCGATGCTGGCGACGGCCTGGTTGATAATTTCAAGCTTTTCCAGCGCCTGAGCTGCCGCGTGCAACTGGCCGATTCCGCCGTCAATCAGAATCAATCCGGGTAGTGCCTTCTTTTCTTCCTGCAATCGCCGGTAGCGCCGCCCGACCACTTCGCGCATGGATGCGAAGTCATCAACGCCATCCGTTTCCTTGATGATGAACTTCCGGTAGTCCGACTTTCGCATTTTGCCGTCCTGCCACACGACCATTGACGCTACGGTATCCGAGCCTTGAATGTGCGAAATGTCGAAACTTTCGATCCGCGAGGGTGGCTCTGGCAGATTGAGCGCGGCCTGCAACGCTTCAGAGGTAGCTTTCGCCGTGGGCTTCATCACACGGAAGCGCGCATCAAACGAATGTTTTGCGTTGCGTTCGACAAGGTCCAGAAAGGCATGCTTCGGTCCCCGCTGCGGACACAGAATCTCCACGCGATGGCCGGCTCGCTCGGTAAGACTATCCTCCAATAATTTCCGATCTTCAAAATCCATTGGAACGTGAATTATGCGCGGCAAGTAATTTGCATCCAGGTAGAGTTGCTTCAGCAATGACGGCAAGAACTCCGCGGGATCGAACTCATCAAGCTCTTCCCAGTAAAAATCGCGCCGATCTACAACACGTCCTCCCCGAACATGAAACAGATTCGCGGCCACTTGAGGCGGTTCTTCATACCAACCGAGGACGTCGGTGTCATCACCCTGCGCGGCTGCTACTTTTTGCCGCTCGTCAATTTCTTCCACTACGCGCAGCAAATCGCGATACGCGCCGGCGGCTTCGTAACGTTCTTCAGCAGACGCAGAGGCCATGCGCTCCTTCAAACTGGCCGTCAATTCACTGCGGCGTCCTTCCAGAAAAATGCGCACGTCGCGCGCCGCTTCCGTGTATCGCTCGTCAGTCGTCAGACCGGGCACGCACGGTCCCAGGCAACGGTGAATGTAATACTGTAAACACGGGCGTGCATGCGCACGCGTCAAATCCACGGTGCACGACGGCACTTTGAAATTCTTGTGGATGAAATGAACGATGCGGTGTGCCAGGCTATGGGGAAAATACGGCCCAAAATAAAGTGAGCCGTCCTTTTTCAGTCGGCGTGTTACGTAAACACGCGGAAATTTCTCAAACGCCGTGTAGCGGATGTACGGGTACGTTTTATCGTCCCGCAGCATCACGTTGAATTTTGGCTTGTGCTGCTTGATCAGATTGTTTTCCAGCGCCAGCGCTTCGCGCTCGTTATCCACGACGATGTAATCGAAATCGACGATCTCGCGCACCAGAGAGCCGGTCTTCGCGTCCAGCACGCGTGTCTCAAGAAAATAAGAACGGACGCGCGAGCGCAATGAACTCGCCTTGCCTACGTAAACAATGTTCTCGAGCGCGTCCTTGAAAAGGTACACTCCCGGCTCGGTTGGCAGGCTGGCGACTTTTTGTTGCAGATCCATAGTTTCTTGCGCGCGGCAGAACGGAGTAGAATTAACTTTGGCCCTGAGCCAACCCCGATGATAGCAAAGCGAATCTCATTATGTGGAGGAGAGGTGTCCACTCTCTCTCATTTCACGCAATTGGGGAAAATCCGGCGGGCCTGCTTCATCAGATGAATCGAGCGCCAAAGAAGATGCCTCGCATACTCCGTAGCGTTGTCTGTCTGGCGATAATTCTGACAATACTTTTCGGCGCCACACTTTTTTCCAGCGCTGCTCGCGCGCAATCGCAGCCTCCGCCACCGCCTCCTCCGCCGGCGACCGGCGAGTCGTCATCAAAGAATCCTCCCGACGGAGCGGGAACGGAAGCGCCGACACCGCCTCCAAAAACAGACGCCGAGAAAGATCTCGCGGCGCTTCCTCCGATGGATCGGCTGGCCGCTGTAAAAGACATCGAAATCGGCACCTATTATATGAACAAGGGAAATCTTGATGCCGCAATCGATCGCTTTCATACCGCAGCAATCTCTTATCCCACCTATGCCGAGCCGTGGCGTTTGATGGGACAAGCTTATGAGAAAAAAGGTGTCTTAAGCGACGCGATCAAGTGTGATCAGGAATACTTAAGGCTGTACCCTCACGCGCAGATTCGCAAAAAGCTGGAAGCGCACATCGAGGAACTTCAAAAGAAGCAGCAACGTGAATCACAAAAGCACGGCGCGAAGCTGTTGCTCTCACCGTCGTAAATTCTACAGTCGTTCCAAAAACTTGTGCGCGCGCTCGTATTCCGCGAATCGCCGTTCTTCCGCGCGGAACGCCGCGCTATGAGCCTGCAATCTACAAGCGGCCACGCGAATCGGATGGCGCACGTGTAGCATCTCGTGATACAGCACATATTCCACCACGTATTGCGGCACTTCTGCGCGATCCAGCCGCGTGTTCACCACAATTTGATCCAGTCCCGGATCGAAACATCCAAGCTGCGCGCGCCAATTGCGTTTGCTCCAGCCAAGACGGGGACGGTGCAGCCGCCCGCGAAAATATTTTCGATTCAGCACGGAAAATAGCGGCGCCAAATTGTGCGCCGCTCCTGCAGCTCCGCTCTCATTTCGCCGCCCGCGCTTCAATCGTGTCGCCATCAACCGCCGGTGAGTTCCGCGCGCCACGGAATAATGGCGATAAGCCTCAATCAATTCACGGGGAGCGCGTCGCCTGTACAGTCGCCCGAGCAAAATTGCAGCAGCAGCTTCCAAAACGGAAAGCGGCGCGCTGCGCAAAATATCGGAAAGCCGCACGTAAGCAGTTTCATCGCGCAAACGAATTGTATGAACGAGATTTGAGTAGGGATAGAATTCAACGACAAAATGCGGTGGCCGCGCCTGACATCCCAGCCGCGTATAAATTCGCTGAAAAATTTGCGCGCCCCTGGGAATTGTACTGTCCTCGCGCATAAATTTTGCCCGGCGCGAACGCGTTTCCATCACTGCTTTCTCCGAACCGGCGCCGAAATGTCTTTCGCTGCTTTTTCCGCGTCCGTCAGCGCGTCCTGGGTCGCTTCAACCGCATCGTCCAGGGTTTCTTTGTAGGACTCAACTTCAGCGCCGCTTTTCTGCAGCTCTTGCAGGTAAGCCAGATGCTCTTTCGCTCTCGCGGCCAACGCTTTCAAACCTACACGGATGTCCTGCTGCCGTTCGCGGGCCACATCAATCACATCGGCGGCGTCATCGATGCATCCGGTGTATGCATTAATCAATGCATTTAACTGTTCTGCGCGCCGGCGATCTGTCGTTGGATGCGCGAGACTATATTTCAGTTTGGCGATGCGGTCGTCGGCAAAGGTCACAAACCAAATCATCTTTGCGGAAGGCGTGGTCGCTTCCCGTATCTTGTCGGCTTCCGTATCGCTCAGATAATCTTTCTTTTCCTGCGCAGGCCGCGCCGCCATGGATGAAAATAAAACCGCCAACGCCAGAATGACCGTCTGTATGCGCATATTTCGACCTCCTACTTTCCGCCGTTTTTCTTTCCGGCTTCGCGCGGAAAAAGCATGTGAATTAATTCGGCATGAGTGCGTACAAGTTCGTCGTGCATTTCCTGTAAGGCCTCGCGCCGGTCGATTGGAACCACCGGCAACGTTCTATCAATTTGCCACAGTGTTTTCCGCAAATGGAACTCGAGCTCCTTAAAGCCATCGGCCTTCTTTTCAGGGTCGTTACCCGTAGCCTTCAGCGCTTCAAAAACAAAACGAACTTCATTCTTGTAATCGCTGAGCATCGCCGACGCCGCGTCGAAATCTTCAGCGCTCGCCTCACGAACAAAATGCTGGATTTGTGCGTCTCCGTAATTTCCTAGCGCCTTCGCTTTGCGAATCGGATCCGTTTCCTTCTCGTATTTTTCCTTGTACTCCGGCATACGGTCCTGCTGCTGCGTTCGTGCGATGCCGGCTGACACCACGACAACCGAAAGTAATATTGCCGGGAAAATTATTCGGTGCGGAAAGAAGCGCCCGGAAATCCGTCGCCTCGGCATCGGCTGCTTCAACATGGTGGCCCTACTTCTTGGTGAGTTCCTTCTGCAATACTTTCAAGCGCTCGCTAGCCTGAAATTCTTCTTTGTCGCTGCGATCGTTGTCGGCATCCAGAAATTTCCGGTACGCCGCAACCGCCTCTTGCTTTCTCTGCAGTTTATCGTAACAGGTTGCGCGCACAAATAGAACAATCGGCAGCGGCGCTTCCCGTTTCGCCAGAATATCCAGCAGTTCGAGCGCTCCATTATAATTCCCGGCCAAATATTCCGTAGTAATCAGGTTTCGCAGCACTTCATTCTGCGTGCCGTCGATGCCGAGCGCCCTTCGCAACTCCCGCTCCGCGGCAGGGAAGTCACGTTTCTCCAGCAGAATTCGTCCGTATTCCGCATGTAGCAAGGCGTCTTCAGGCGCTGCCGCCACCGCGATTGCCAGCGCCTGCCCAGCGCCGTCCCAATTTTGTTGAGAGATAAGAATTGACGCGCGCAGTTTCGCGCGCTCCGCGGAAGGTGTGGCGGCGGCATCCGCGCGATCCAATTCGGCCAGCGCGTCTGCGGACTTACCGAGGTTATACAACGTCGTCGCAAGTTTTAGGCGCGCTTGCGCGTCGCCGGCATTATGCTCCAGATATACGCGGAGTTCTGCAATCGCCGCATCCGTCTTTTTCTGCCGCAGCAGCGCGTCGATCAGTGAGCTGCGGGCGGCTTCGTTATCAGCGCGCAGTGCAATTGCTTGACGCAAACGCCGCTCGGCCTCCTCTGGCCGGTCCGCGCGCAACAAAGTCACTCCCCATCGAAAAAATGTGTCGAAATCGCTCGCGTCAAACGAAGCGGCCGACTCGTATTGTGCAATCGCGCCGGAAATGTCGCCGCTGCGCTCCATTGCCAGCCCCGCAAGATATCGCGGTTTCGCCTGCGTGGGGGTTAACTCCGCTGCGCGTTGCAGCGCGACAGCAGCGCCAGAAAAATCTTTCGCCTCCAGTAGAATCAGCCCGATATTCAATTGCGCTTCAGCGAAATCCGGCTTCAACTCCGCCGCGTGCCGGTATTCTGAAAGCGAATCGTCGCTGCGCTTCAAGATTCCATAAACGTAGCCCAGCTGAAAATGAGCCGTGGCATCTTTCGGATAGTCCTTCAGAAATCCTGTAAGCAGTTCGACAGCCTTCGCATAGTTCTTCTTCTCAACTTCTTGTTGCGCCTGGTAAACGCGCGGGTCAGATGCAGCGCGTTGCGAAGGCGTTAAAGGCGGCCGCGGCGAAGTCTGCGAGCCGCATCGCGCCGCAAGTATCGCGGAGCAGGCCAGCATCGCCGCAATGGAAACGGTGCGCCTCATGACTTTCAATTATTTCTTCACGCCAGGCTTTGCGCCAGAGTTCGCAGAGCTAGCTCGGCCGCCGCCATTCTGTCCATTCGGTCCGGCCGCGCCATTCTTGCCGGCACTATTCGTCTGCGGCACATTCAAAACGCGTGCCAGAAATTTCCCCGTGTGTGACTGCGCGTTGCGCGCCACTTGTTCCGGCGTTCCCGTCGCCACAATGCGGCCGCCTTTGTCGCCACCTTCGGGGCCCAAATCGATCACCCAGTCTGCGGACTTAATCATGTCCAGGTTGTGTTCGATCACCAGCACCGATGCGCCGCCTTCAATTAATTTCCGGAACGCCGTCAGCAATTTCTGAATGTCGTCAAAGTGCAGCCCCGTCGTCGGCTCATCAAATATATAAAGGATGCCCTCGTTGTCCTGCCGCGTGAGATGCGCCGCCAGCTTCAGGCGTTGTGCCTCGCCGCCGGAAAGCGTCGTGGCGGATTGTCCTAGCCTCAAATATCCCAGCCCGACCTCTTCCAGAATTCTCAAGCGGTTCACCAGCTTTGGCACCGCAGAAAAAAACGCAATCGCTTCGCGCACCGTAAGCTGCAGCACTTCGTGAACGTTTTTGTCCTTGTAGCGCACTTCCAGCACGGACGACTTGAATCGCGTGCCTTTGCATTCCTCGCAAATCAATTCAATATCCGCCAGAAACTGCATTTCTACAGTCACCGTGCCGTCACCTTCGCACGTTTCGCAGCGCCCTCCGGGAATGTTGAATGAAAAATGTCCGGGAGAAAATCCGCGACGCTTCGCATCCGGCGTCGCCGCGAAAATATCGCGGATGACGTCAAACGCCTTCAAATAGGTTGCCGGATTCGATCGCGGCGTGCGCCCAATCGGAGATTGATCCACGACGACCGCGTCCACAATTTGCGCGTCGCCTTCCATGCGGTCGCAAACATCCTTAAAACTGCCGCCAACTTTTCGCGCCTCCAGCGCTTTGAAAAGCACGTCGTAAACAATAGTGGATTTTCCGGAGCCCGAAACGCCGGTGATCGCTACCATCATTTCCAGCGGAATCATCAGATCAATGTTCTGCAGATTGTGCGCCCGCGCGCCGAAAAGTTTCAGAAAGTGTCCATCCGCTTTGCGCCGCACCGGCGGAACCGGAATCCGCAGCTCGCCCGATAAATATCTTCCCGTGATGGAACGCTCATCGGAAAGTAGTTCCGATTGCGGCCCTGCAAATAATATCCGGCCGCCCAGCTCGCCGGCGCCTGGCCCCAAATCCAGCACGTAATCCGCCGCCAGAATCGTATCGGGATCGTGTTCCACCACCAGAATCGTATTTCCCAGATCGCGCAGCGATTCCAGTATGCGAATCAGCCGCGTAGTATCGCGCGGATGCAAACCAATCGACGGCTCGTCAAGCACGTAGAGCGCGCCCACCAATTGCGAACCGAGCGACGTCGCCAGCTGAATCCGCTGCGCCTCGCCGCCGGAAAGCGTTGAAGTCAACCTGTCGAGCGTCAAATATTCCAGTCCCACCTCGTCCAGAAATCTTAACCGTTGTTGAATTTCTTCCAACACTCGTTCCGCGATGGTCGCTTGCGCCGCGCTAAGTGAGAGCGCAGCGAAGAATTCGCGCGCCTGCGTGATGCTCAGCGCACAAACATCGGTAATCGGTTTGTTCTGCACCAGCACGGCGCGCGCTTCCGCCCGTAATCGCGTGCCGCCGCAATCCGGACATCGCGCATAGCCACGATAACGGCTCAAAAAAACGCGCACGTGCAATTTATATTTTTTTCGCTCCAGCCAGTCGAAAAATCCTTTCACGCCCGGATATCCGGCGTTCGGATCGCCTTCTAATACGCGTGCGCGATGCTCCGTCGTCAGCTTGCGAAACGGTACGTCCGTCGGAATCCCGTGCGACCGCGCATATTTCTTCAGCTCCATGTGCAAGCCGCGATATTTCGGTTTCGTCCACGGTTCCACGGCTCCGTCGTCAATGGACTTACTCGGGTCTGGAATCACCAGATCAAGATCGAAATCAATCGTGTTGCCGAATCCCTGGCAGCGCGGACACGCGCCCGCTGGATTGTTGAATGAGAATAGCCGTGGCTCCGGGTCCTGATAAACGATTCCGCACTTCTTGCACTCAAAACGTTCGTTAAAAACTAGTCGGTCCAGCGCCACGCCGGATTCGTCCGGCGCAAATTCCAGGATCGCTTCGCCTCCGCCTTCTCGATAGCAAATCTCTACGGAGTCCACCAGCCGCGCCCGCGATTCCGCCGAAACCGCAAGCCGGTCCACCAGCACGAAGACCGGTTTCCCGAAATCCACTTCCATCAAAGTTTCCGGCGCGGAAAATTCAAACACTCGCTCGCTTTGATACAGCCGATTGAATCCACGCTTCTGCAATTCCGCCAGCGCAGCTCGCACGGCTTCGCTGCTCGGTTTCGCCGGTTTGCGCGCCGCATTTTTTCGCGCTGGGATCGCCGTCGTTGCCGCCCCAAATTTCAAAAGATAAACAATCGAGAATCGCCGCCCTGCAGGCAACGCCAGCACCCGCGCCGCAATCTCGTCCATCGTGTCGCGCCGAACTTCACTGCCGCAATTTGTGCACAGAGTTTTTCCCACGCGCGCATATAGCAGTCTCAGGTAATCGTAAATCTCCGTGGCAGTTGCGACCGTAGACCGAGGATTCCGTGTGGAGTTCTTCTGCCGAATCGCAATCGCAGGCGCGATGCCCGTAATTTCGTCCACGTCCGGCTTTTCAATGCGCTCCAGAAATTGCCGCGCATACGAAGAAAGTGACTCGATGTATCTCCGCTGACCTTCAGCGTAAATCGTGTCGAACGCCAAGCTCGATTTGCCCGAGCCCGATACGCCCGTCACCACGGTGATCGCATTGTGCGGAATCGTGAAGCTCAGGTCCTTCAGATTGTGCTGACGCGCTCCGCGCACCAGAATTACTTCCTGCGATTCGGGCGACGCAGCAGTCTTCACAGTAGTCTTAGATGATTCCGCCAAGAGTGGGGCCCCTCTGCGCGCTAAATCAGCGCAACCTAAACATTAAATTATACGTTGTACGTCAAGCGGCGGCAAACGGGGCTTGTAGATGGACTGTGATTCAACTTGGTTTGTTTTCGCGGGGCTGGCCATGGAACCAACGTGTCCAGTTCTTCGGCGCGATTCGGAAGTGGATCGCGAATGAAAGAAGCCGTATGACGATGTAGCCCAACACAAGAACACTCGCAAGAATAACTTCTATGTTCAGGCGAGACAGGAGGTTGCTCATATGAATTTTCCTATACCCTGCTATAGCACTTACCGCGCATCCCGCCGCACCGGCCGGGTAGCCAGATAGCTCACCAACTCCATCGAAGAATTCGCCATATCCAAATCAAACAATTCCATCTTGTCCGTAAAATAGTTATAGCACCACACCGCCGGAACCGCGACAAGCAATCCCAGCGCGGTCGTAACAAGCGCCTCCGCAATTCCAGCGGCCACTCCCGAAAGAGCATCAGCGTGCTGCACCGCCGAGCCGCGAAACGCATGCGTAATTCCCAGCACCGTTCCGAATAATCCAACGAACGGCGCAGTCGCGCCAATGGTCGCCAGCCCACTCAATCCTCGTTTCAGTTCGGAATGCGTCGTCGCGACGGAACGATCCAGTCCGCGCCGCGCAAGATCTATTGCCTTATCATTGGAAACCGAAGGCAGTGCCGATTGAAACTCCGACACGCCAGTGGCCACGATGCTTGCGATAGGACTTTTCCTGTTGCGCTCAGCGACCGAAATCACTTCGTCAAGATTCCCATCGCGCATCGCATCGGCCACTTGTTGAATGAACGCCCGCGATTGATTGCGCGCCACGCTGAATCGCAGACCGCGATTGATCATCACCATTACCGAACGCGCCGACATGCACAACAGCAGAATCACCACGCCGCGCGCAATCCCGCTCATCGAATGCCACATGCCCATCAAGCCCCAGTCCATAGTCGCCTCCTCGCGGTACGTGCGTTGCATTGCACACGTTCTACACGTAGAGACACCAGTGCACCCGCGTCAGTTCCGCGAAGAATTCAAAAATAAAAATTATTTTCTGGAACAAGAAAGAATAAACCGGTGTCCACCGTCTGTAGCTCAGGTCTTGAGACCTGAGGCCTTCTTCACATCCGAAGCCCGCACGCCGTCCCACTACTCCACAATCAACTGAATCTCTCCCACGCCGCCTTCAACATTCATGTGAATCGTAACCGGAGATTTTCCCCATGCATCATTCACCCATCGGCCGCCTTCTTTGTGCAACCCCTCAGTATCGATGGACCCGATTCCGCCGTCAGCGCGAATCTCAACTCCAACGTCCCGCGGCAGACGAATTTTCGCCTGTCCGACGCCGCCCTGAACATCCACGTCGAAATTCTGTTTCCGCTCGCCCGTCAAATCCAGATCGATTTGTCCCGCGCCCATCTCAATTCGCAATCGCGTCAAAGTAATTCCGCGCAGATTTAATTCACCCTGTCCCGCACCCATATCCACATTTAAATCCAGCGGCACATCGCCGAATCGCAGCGTCCAGGTATTTTCATTTCTTCCTAAATGCATGCCGCCATTTTCGTGCTGCGAGATATCCAGGTTGCCGCTCGTTCCCGAAACAGAATAATCCACGCGCGGTTTTCCAGACTCCTGATCGTATTTGAATTCCGTGTCCAGTAAGCGCGAGGATCCGCCGTTCACATTCAATTGACCCGCGCCCATTTCAACTTTCGCGGTCACAGACTTGGCGCCTTGCGTTTCGACGGGCTGCGTCTCATCCAGTACCGGATTTGAAGCGCCACTATGGTGTGCGGAAACTCCAATCAGAATCGCCAGCACGATCACGCCAATGATCGTGCCAGATATCCAACTCGACGAGCCCGGCTGCGGATTATTTCTGTTGCTCACGTGGTCCCAAAGTTTCGCGACGCCCAATAGAATCAGCAATAGCGGCCAATATCTCGATATCAGGGGCCACGGATCAAAATTCGGCTGCAGATGCGCGATTAGAAACACCACGCCGATAACGATCAGCACGATCCCTAATCCCAAACTTCCACGCCGCGGTCTCGCGTTCGGATCCACAGTGCACCTCCCCTATATGAATGGTACGAACGATTCGAATGATTTGTTCAATGTTTTGAAGCTGGTTCGGTGGCCAGCCGAAACATGGGAATTTCGCTCATTTTCCATTCGAATACTCGCAACCACTTGGGCCTGTTGGCCTTAATCAAAAATGTTCCACGTGGAACATTTTGTGTCGCAAAACCATTTCCGCTGGAAAAATCACGAATTGTTCCGCGCGGAACAACCTGGCACGGAAAACGCGACGAAATGTACGAATTGTTTCACGCGAAACAATCTCACTCGATCTTGCGCCACTTCGTAAGTTCAGTGGGCCCGCTCAGGAACTCCGCGCGAATTTCGCGGAACGCCATCATGTGCGCTGACTTGGAATGCGCCTCCAGATCCGCCGCACTCCGCCATATTTCGTAAAATAGAAATCTTGTGGCATCGCCGTGCATCTCGTGAAGGCCGTACGTAATGCAGCCCGCCTCCACGCGCGTCGGCGCGACCAGAGCCTGAAGCATTTTCCGGGCGCCATCTTCTTTTCCCGCCCTGGCGGTCAGATATGCGATCACGATCAAATGTTCGGCCATGGATGCCTTCTTCTCCTTCGTTTTACGAAATACATTTTTGAAGTGCGCCTGAAGTATAGGCTACTTTTCGTGTGATAAAGTGATCCCAACGGCGCACGGAGGATTGCGTTGAAGAATTTCAAGCGCGTGATTTGGATCGTTCTCGATAGCGTCGGCATCGGCGAATTGCCCGATGCCGCCGACTACGGTGACGTCGGCCGCAGCACGCTCGGACACATCGCCGAATCGCGTCCTCTGCGTGTACCAAATTTGGTGCGTCTGGGCCTCGCGAATATTGCGCCACTCAAAAATCTCACCTCCAATTCCGCGCCCATCGGTTGTTATGGAAAAGGCGCCACGCATTCGCCGGGCAAAGACACGACCACTGGGCACTGGGAAATGGCGGGTATCTGGCTCGATCGGGCCTTTCCCGTTTACAAAAATGGTTTTCCTCCCGAAATCATGCAGCCATTTGAAAAAGCGATTGGCAGAAAAACGCTCGGCAATAAGCCCGCTTCCGGCACGGAAATTCTGAAAGAGCTTGGCGAAGAACACGTGCGCAGCGGTTCTCCAATCGTGTACACGTCGGGCGACAGCGTTTTCCAAATCGCCGCGCACGAAGATGTAATTCCCGTCGCCGAACTTTATCGCATGTGTGAGATCGCTCGAAAGCTATTGGATGGCCCGCACAAAGTCGGCCGCGTAATCGCGCGGCCCTTCACCGGAACGCCCGGGAATTTCCGCCGCACAGAGCGCCGCCACGATTACGCCGTCGAACCTCCGCCAATGCTTCTTGACGTCCTGAAAGATCGCGGCGTCCCGGTCTTCGGAATTGGAAAAATTCACGATATTTACAACGCGCGCGGAGTGGAAAGTTACGTCACCACGAAAAATAACGCCGACGGAATGGAAAAATTAACCGCTGCGCTCGCCTCACGACCCCGCGGACTCATTTTCGCCAATCTCGTGGATTTCGACATGCTCTACGGGCACAGAAAAGATGTGGAAGGTTTCGCACGTTCACTCGAGGAATTTGACGCGCTGCTCGGCCCGCTACTCGCGCACCTCAACCCAACCGACTTGCTATTAATCACCGCCGACCACGGCTGCGATCCGGATCCCAGGTGGCCGACTACCGATCACTCGCGCGAATACGTTCCAATTCTCAGCTACAGCCCCGGCGGCCACGCCGGCGTAAATCTCGGCATCAGACAAACTCTCGCCGATATGGGTCAGACCATCGCCGAAAATTTCGGCGGCTCCATCCAGCACGGCAAAAGTTTTCTAAGGGCTGTAGTTTCCGGCTAGCGCACGAACAATTTCTAGTTCGTCTTGAAAACCAGCGTCCCCGCGATAAAATCGTGCAGCGCTTGTTTTTTCTGCGTAAATCCCGCCATGATCCAGCCAATAAAGAAGGGAACCAAACCAGTGACGAGCTTGCTGAAGTAACGACCCGATGCGTGTCCAAACGAAAGCCGGTTGCCGTTTGCATCTGTCACGCGAAGATTCAGCATGGCCTTTCCGAACGTCGCTTGCCGTTCGGAGCTTTCCATCAGCGCAAAATACAGCCACGAGATTACGATCGCGCCGACGAAAAATACTGCGTAAGCGCCAATCAGCGCGCCGATCATAGGAACGAGCTGCGCTTGCACTTGGTCCGGATCGGGATTGCTTGGAAGCGAACGCAGCGTCGCGAGACCGCCAAACGCGCCGAACACGAACACAGCGATCAAGAAGATCACGGTCAGCGGGATTCCGACGATCAGGCCGTCAACAAAGTATGCAACCAGCCGAATCCAGAATCCCGCGTACTGCGGCGGCGGAGGTGCCGGCACGTAAGCCGAAGCCATCGCACGCGGAGGCGGCGCATACGTCTGCGGAGCAACGACCGGCGGTGCCGCATACGCAGCAGGCGGAGCGGGTGGCACCGGAGACGCTGGCGTCATCGGCGCCCCTGGCGCTACAGGTTGTCCGCACTTATGACAGTACCTCGTGTCCTGATCAATTTGCGATCCGCATGTGGTACAGAACGCCATGGTGGCCCTCCTCAAAGAAACTAAAAGTGGAACGCGCTGAATGGGAAACGAACTCGCGCGAATCCTATCTCACGCAAGTGCGCGCGTCAATTATCTAGGGATGTCAGCGCTGGGAAATCTGTGGATATTTCAAAATAAGATCGCTCAAACAAGGAAGGATCAAATTTCTTTCGCGGACCGAATCTTTTACTTCGTGGCTTTGGTCGCCGTCTTCGCGTAATAACCCGAGCGGGTTCGTACCGTCAATTTCCCGCCGCCCTTCGGATTCGTAACTGCCACCTGAACCGTGCGGAAAGTTCCGTCGCGCTCGAAGTGCGTGGGGTAATACGCCAGCGTATATTGATTGCGAATATCGTGCGCAATTTCCGTGCAGATGGATTCCGTGTCTTCCACCGCTTCAGGAAAAAATGCCAGCCCGCCCGTCGCGTCCGCCAAATCCGTCAGCGCCTTGCGCGCTTTTCGAGATACCGCGCCTTTATCTTCTTTCCCAAATAATCCCACGGTATAAATCACCGCGTCGGAATGCTGCACTTCGTTAATTGTTTCCGTCAACGTGTGGCGGCTGGCATTGTCCATGCCGTCGGTAATCACCAGCAGCACGCGTTTATCGCGGTGCGCTTTCTTCAGATGATCCAACGAACCGATGATCGCGTCGTACAGCGCCGTGCTGCCGCGCGCGTCAATCCGTTCCAGCGCTTCCTTCATTTCCGTAATGCTGCTGGTGAAGTCGTGCTCCGTATCCAGATAATAATCGTCGTTGAAATTCACCACGAACGCTTCGTCTTCCGGATTGCTCGTCTTTACAAAAGTCAGCGCCGCCGCATTCACCTTCGCGCGTTTGGAAAACATGCTGCCGCTATTATCAATCACCAATCCCATGCTGACAGGCACATCTTCCTGCTTCGCCACGGAAAGTTTCTGCAAGACTTTGTCTTCGTAAACTTTGAACGCGTCCGCCGGCAAACCATCCACAAAAACTCCGCGCTTATCCAGCACTGCGGCGTGCAGCGCCACCAGGTCAACGTCAATTTTGAATCCAGGGCCCTGTTTGCCGGGCGTACTCGGAGATGGTGGTGGCGGAGGAGCCTGGCTCAGCGGCGGAAGTTTCTGCTGAGACGATTGCTGTTGTTGCGAAGATTGCTGCTGCGCGCCCGCTCGCGCAACGCACACGCCAGTGATGGCCAAAATAATCAACGCCGCGCTCAACGCAATCGTTCGTGACAATGATCCTCGCGGTTCCAGCGCCAATCGAATTGTTGAGTTTCTCTTCACAGCAAAGTTCGCCAAATCCAATTATGTCCTCTAGTCGATACGATGAGCAATGTCTTCTTTAAGTTGCGTCCTCGAAACGCCTTTGTACAAAGGAAGGCGCTTCACAGACTATACCAATGAAAGGGGGGAATCGCCAAAACACGCTAAATCGCGCCACTACGATGCGGACTAATGGTCAGGCCCGAAATAACCAGTTCGCGCAAATACATTCAGCGGAGGCAGTCCTCGCGGAGGATGCACCTTCACCTTAATCTTTCGCCAATGGCCATCCGGCGTCTTGTTGCTCGGCTTGTATCCCAGAATATATTGATTGCGCAGTTCCATTCCAATCTTCGTGGCCACGTCGGGCAACTCGTCCAGACTGTTTACTCGGAACAATCGCCCACCCGTCAGATCGCACATTTCCGTCAGCAGGGAAGGCCCTTCAATTTCTTCCTGAGTCCCTCCGCCTCCCGCTTCAAAAATTCCCATAGAATAAATTTGAACGTCCGCTTCCTTCACGAAATTTTTAACGTCGTTCACGCTGTAGCGGCTGTGATTATCGCCGCCATCGGAAATAATCAGCAGCGCTTTCTTGGAGTTGTGCGCGCCCTTCATCTGCGAAAGGCCCAGATAAACTCCGTCCAGCAGCGCCGTCCGTCCTCGCGCTGCCGTGTACATCAAGCGTGACTGCAAATCTTCCACGCTGGTCGTGAACCGGCTGGTCAGTTCCGCGTGCTCGTTAAAGCTCACCAGGAAAAATTCGTCCTGCGGGTTCGCCGTCTTGAAAAATTGTACCGCCGATTGCCGCGCCTTATTCACCTTGTCGGACATGCTTCCGCTCATATCGAAAATCACGCCGATGGAAACGGGAATATCTTCGCTGGAATAGTAGGCAACCTCTTGCGGCACGCCGTCTTCAAATACTTGGAAATCTTCTTTGTCCAGGCCTGTCACCAGGCGGTTGTAGGGGTCCGTCACCGTGGCGTTCACCAGCACAATATCCACGCCGACGTGGATCGTCTTCGCCGTCGCAGTTATCGCGCCATCATCTTTTGTATTGTTTTGTTTTTTGGATCCCTGACTCTGGCCAAACGCGGGAAGCATGACGCAGCAACTGCATATCGAAAGGAGGAGAATCGAAACTCGAAGTTGTACTGCTTTTGTTTTCACCGCTTCTCCCACCGCATTTTCTTGCGGCTGCGGTTCCACGGCCTAAGTTGAGGCGATTCTACCACTCCATCGCCGCAATGCAAGTCCCGAATTGTACAATTTGGATGCACTACCCATCCGCTCGGTCGCGCCGCTCGCTGTGATAGCATCAAGGTATAGACTAGATACGATAGAAAGGTATTCCCGGCGTGCCAAATAATTCTCCCACAGTCTGGGCTGTAATTCCTTCCCGTTACGGAGCCGCCCGCCTTCCCGGAAAGCCGCTCGTCGAAATTGCCGGCAAACCAATGATCCAACACGTGTGGGAACGTGTCAGCCGCGCCACAAAACTCGCAAAAGTCATCGTCGCCACTGACGACGAACGCATCCGCACCGCCGTGCAAGCCTTTGGCGGCGAAGCCATTATGACGCGCACTGACCACCGCTCCGGCACCGACCGCGTAGCCGAAGTTGCCGCAGCCGCGCATGCCGACATCCTCATTAACGTCCAGGGAGACGAGCCGCTGGTAGCCCCAGAGGCCGTGGACGCCCTGGTCGAAGCCATCTCCGAAGACGAATCGGTCCAGCTAGCCACGCTAGCCGTCCCTCTTCAGAATCCCAAAGACATCATGGATCCAAATATCGTAAAGGTCGTCCTCGACTTCAACGGCGACGCGCTCTATTTTTCTCGCGCCCCGATACCCTGGGTTCGCGATACCGCAAGCTCCGTCCACGCGCGTCACCTCAAGCATCTCGGCCTCTACGCCTATCGCCGCGAAGCCCTGCTCGACTACCGCACACTCCCGCCCGGCGATCTCGAACGCGTCGAGCAACTCGAACAACTCCGCTGGATGGAAAATGGCTACAAAATCCGCGTAGCAGAAACCGAACACGACGCCGTAAGCGTGGACGTTCCCGAAGATGTAGCCCGCGTAGAGAAATTAATCCGCGAAGCCGCCGGGCAATAACACAGACACCCCGGTCCATGTTTCCTCGGCGTTTCTCAGCGATCTCTGCGCCTTTGCGTTGAGAAATGTCTAGCCGTCGTCCGCCAAATGTGTCATTGACGATTTAATATTTGAAGAGTACTGTGCCGTCGAATTCTGGTGTAAGAAGCGTAGGCTTCAGCCTGCGCGCTTCTCTCGCACTCTTAGGAGCCACCATCCCGCGCCGCAACATTCAAATCCTAATCGCCGTTTTGACGCTCGCCGCTCTCACCGCCAGCGCCACCGACTTCTGGCTCGCCAAAGACTGGAAACAATGGTCCAAGTCGGAATCGGCTGGGCTGCTTGTTGAATCGCCCTGGGCCCACGTCTGGAGAGGGGGAAATGATCAGCGAATCAATCCCAGCAACGACTCGACCGCCAATACCCGGCCCGTTGTGGGATACGGGTTGGTTTATGCCGTTCAACTTCGGTCGTCACTGCCCATTCGGCAGGCCCTCGTCCGGCAGCAGCAACTCGACCAGAAATACGACAAGATGACCGACGCTCAACGCTCTGCGTTTGATACGCGCGCCGCACAAATATTGGATCGCAAATTTGACGACGCAATTCTTGTTCACGTGGATTTTTCCGAAGGCGGAGCAGGCCCGAATCTTGCGACAGATCTTCGGGAATTTGCCCAAAAGCGGGAAAACTTGCACGTATCGCTGCTCACCAGCGATGGCGCACGGATCGCGGCGAGCCGTGTTGACGTGAGTCCGCGGGAAGCCGCGTTCGACGCGATCTTTCCGCGAATGGTGAATGGCGCACCCGCAATCAAGGAAGGCGATAAAGGATTTTCCATCCAGTTTCAGAGTCCGCAACTTCTGATCGTCGGTGACGTCACTCTTCCAGCTCAGCCCGTGGAAGTGAAATTTGATCTGAGCAAAATGATGGTGGCCGGAAAATTAAATTACTGATAATCGTGAATCGCGCACGTGTCATAAGTAGCGTAGGCTTCAGCCTGCGCCTTTGTTAAGGAGCAAATCATGCCGCACCGCCGCATCCCAGTCGTTCTCGCCGTGCTGACCGTCGCAGCCCTCACCGCCAACGCCACCGACTTCTGGCTAGCCAAAGGCTGGCGCCAATGGTCAAAGCACGAATGCGGCGCACTTCTTTCGGACTCACCTTGGGCGCACACTTGGAAAGGCGGTCGAGCCGTGATCGGCCGAATCGGCCCAAGCGTTGGAACGGCTCCGCAAGGCGTGATCGGGACGGAAGACCAACTCGAGTATATTATTCAAGTTCGATCCTCTTTGCCGGTCAGGTAAGCCCTCGTCCGGCAACAGCAGCTCGACCAGAACTACGACAAGATGACCGGCGATCAGCGGACCGCGTTTGATACTCAGGCCGCGAAGATATTAGAACGCAACTTTGACGACGTAATTCTTGTTCACGTGGATTTCTCCGGTGCCGGACTCGGCCCTCTTTTTGGGAACCCGCCCCGCGCTATGGTTAAGATGCCCGGAAACCTGCCCGTCTCTCTCGTCGCCACCGATGGTTCCAAGACATGGGCGAGTCGTGTCGACGTGAATCAAGTCGCTGCCACTCTTGACGCGATCTTTCCGCGATCGGCGGACGGCGGACCGGTTATCAAGGACGGACAGAGACACTTTGCAATCGAGTTTCAAAGTCCGCCGGTTCTGGTCGCCAGAGAAACAGAAGTTCCGCGTCAAACCGTGCGAGTCGAATTCGACCTTGCCAAAATGGTTGTCGGCGGCAAGCCCAACTATTGACCGGGCTAGTTCTTGTATCCCGCGTTCCCCGAACGCGGGGAGTTCGTTAAAGGAGCAAACCATGCCGCGCCGCCACATCCCCAAATTTCTAGCCGCAGCAATCGCACTCCTCGCCGTCCTCACCGCAAACGCCACCGACTTCTGGCTCACTAAAGACTGGCGCCAATGGTCGAAAGGAGATTGCGAGAATCTGCTTGCTGAATCTCCGTGGGTGCATACTTGGAGGGGAGGAGGCCCCGCAGGAGACCAACTTGCGTTTGCGGTTCAACTCCGCTCGGCATTGCCGATCCGTCAAGCCATCGTGCGCCAACTGCAATTCGACCAGAAGTACGAAAATATGACCGACGCTCAACGAACTACGTTTGACGCGCAGGCTACCCAAATTCTGAATCGCAACTACGACGACGCCATTCTTGTTCACGTGGATTATTCCAAAGGCCTCGGCGCCCCGTACCTTCCGTTCGCTTGGTTCCCCACTCATTCGGACACCGCTATTTTGGATCCATCGCTTGTCACCGATGACGGAACCCGGATATCATCGAGTCGCTTCGATTCCAAGACCAACTACACGTTCGATCTGATCTTCCCGCGAACGAAGGATGGCGTGCCACTGATTAAGGACGGACAAAAACATTTCTCCATCCAGTTTCATAGTCCGCAGATCACAAATAATAGCCAGGGCATAACCGTTCCAGCCAGAAATGTCGGCGTGGAATTCGACCTCGGCAAAATGACGATAGACGGCAAGATTAGCTACTGACCGTCGAAAGTTGCATTTTCGATCGACGTAGGGGCGGGTCTGCGACCCGCCCGCGCCGTTGATCTAGCAGGTAGCCGCTAGCTATGCCCTGTGTAGGTAGCGTAGGCTTCAGCCTGCGCGCCTTACTTTCGTCCAAGGATCAATCATGCCGCGCCGCAAAATCCCAAGTCTCCTAGCAGCCGTACTTCTCGCCGCCCTCACGGCAAACGCCAGCGATTTCTGGCAAACCAAGAACTGGAATAACTGGTCGAAAGACGCATGCGAAAAGCTCCTCACGGAATCGCCGTGGGCACGTACTTGGACGGGAACTTATTCAGTTATCCTCGGCCGAGTTGAGCGACCCGTCTATGGAGTGCCAACACCCTCCTCAAACGATCTGGTCTACACCGTTCAAATTCGATCCGCTTTGGCTATCCGAGAAGCCATCGTCCGCGAGCAGCAACTCAGCCAGAAGTACGACAAAATGAACGGCGACCAACGAAAAGCGTTCGACTCGTGGGCCGGACAAATTCTCAATCAAGGATCTCAAGACCCAATAATTGTTCGCGTGGACCTTTCGAAAGGTGCTGACCTTGACGCCTTTGTTCAACCCGGAGAAATCTTACATGCATCGCTGGTGACGGATGATGGAGCCCAGATCAGCGCGACGAGTGTTCACTTAGATCAATCTACGAAGACTTTCGACGCGAGCTTTCCGCGGGTAATCGATGGCGTGCCGGCGATTAAGGACGGACAAAAATATTTCTCAATCCAATTTCAAAGCCCGCAAGTGCTGGTCGTCGATGGCCGGAACATTCCAGTTCAACCCGAGGAAGTGAAAACTCCTGCACAATCCGTGCAAGTGAAATTCGATCTCAGTAAAATGCTCGTAAACGGAAAAGCGAGCTACTGATTTGCGATGAATCGCGCACTCAACCAACGTAGGGGCGCTGCTTGCTGCGCTCTGCGTAAGTGGCGTAGGCTTCAGCCTGCGAGATTTTCGGTAACCACAGGGAGCAATCATGCCACGGCGCAGAATCGCGACTCTCCTAGATCGATCACTCGGCAGAGCTTTCAGGATGCTTGGAATCCTCATCGTCGTCACGTTTCTCGCACTTACGTCCACGGCAACGTCAATCCCGCCGTGGGAACTCAAGGACTGGACCCAGTGGACCGACCAGGATTGCGAACTGATTCTCACCAAATCGCCCTGGGTTTCCACGAACTTATCAAACGGGCCCGGATCATATGAAAAAGGCGGGCAGTCACAGGCCGTCGCTCAAATCGTTTCGTCTCTGGTCATACGCCAGGCGTCTGTAAGGCAGGCGCAACTGCAACAGGATCGCGATCACATGGACGCGAAGGCCAAACAACAATTTGACCAGCAGGCCGCCGCCTGCCTAAACCAGAATGTCGAAGACCGCATCGTAATCGGCCTGGACGCGAACGCGCAGACAGATGAATCCACCGTTCTAGGCGACGTGGAGATTTCCAAGCGAACCTATCCGCTCACCCAAATCTCGGATTGGATCAAGTCAAATCCCTGTCCCTTCTACGCGGTCGTCGTGGCGATTCCGCGCGTCCATAGTGGCAACTCCGTTATCGGCCCCGCCGATAAAAAACTCGAAATCAAAAGTCCGTCCATACGCAAATTTTCTTTCGATCTTCAAAAGATGACTTACAAAGGCAAGCCGGATTTCTAACTTGTCGAAATCATTTTGAAGAGGCTTTTTTCACAGCTTCTGTTCAAGGGGGCGGTTTTTAACGTCTCTTTCACTTGCTCCGTATTCGCTTGAACGGGCGACGCGACGCGTGGCGCATGCAGCTCAAATGGGGGCCTCCAATGATCTCGCGATTCCACTTTTCAGTTGACTGGCGTGGAAACCTTCGCAGGACTTTCATCCTGCTCGGAATCCTAATCCTCGTCATGTCTCTGGCATTTGAATCCAGTGCAACAGCACCGCCATGGGAAGCCAAAGACTGGACCCAGTGGACCCCTAAGGAGTGTATTAGTATTCTTTCTGACTCGCCTTGGGCCGTGACGTTCCTCGCATACAGCCATGGTGCTGATGGCCAAGAATCGATGTCGCCGGCCACCGCGCGAATTTCCTCGTCATTAGTCATCCGTCAGGCAATTATGAGAATGAGGGGACTACCACAGGATCTGGCCAGAGTCCCGCATAGACAACAGGTACAGCGGGACGAAAAAACGGGCACTGCCTGCCTCGATCAGCTTTTCGACGACCGAATTGTCGTCACCATCAGCGGCGGTTTCATTGATGAAATCAAATCGGGACCGGAGATGATAGTTTCTCGCCGTAAGTATTCGCCACTCCCATCTTCGCAAAGCGATCCGATTGCGGATGCCTGTGGGGAACAGACGCTGACCAGGAATTCGCGCTCAGTAGTGTTTGTGTATCCACGCGTTGTAGGCGGCAAACCCGTGATCGGCCCCGGCGACAAGAAATTTACAATTGTGAGCCCATGGAAGCGCGATTTTGAGTTCAATGTCGAAAAGATGGTCTACAAAGGCAAGCCGGATTTTTAGCGCGCCATGCACTTTAACTTGTGTTCGACTGGCCGTTGCTGGTGGGTGGCGAGTGGCGCGACCCTATTTCCTCGGCAATTGCGGTGTCGTAGCCGCTGCAAAAAGCCGCGTGAGCGAGATATTCACCGAGCCAATCGTCCCGCTTCCGGCGTCACGCACCGCGAGCCTCGCTTCGACGGCTCCGCTCCGAACGCCCACCGTCTCCGAGAAAATAATCCCTTCGCGCGAGATCGCCTCTCGGCGCTGTTGGCTGAGCTTCACGCTTATCGATTGCGACACCGTTCCAAGACTACGGCCCGCGGAGTCGTACTCTGCCCACGCGACATCCAGGTTGTCCGTCCAAACGCCACTATGTTCTTCCAGGCGAAGCTGCGTGGAATCCAATTTTGTTTGTATCTTAAGTTTTCGAATGCCGGACACGTCAACAGGTTCCACCTGAACGTCTAATCCGAGTTCGGAGGAATCCAGAGAACTCCGGATAGCTTCATCCAGTTGAGCCGTACGTTGCTCTGCCGTCACATTTGAATCTGGAACTGCGAAATAGCCCCTGCGCGCGCACATCCATGCCCGTCCGATTGACCTTTACCTTGATTTCGCGGAATCCGCCGGGATTTCCATTTTGATTTTCCGGCCGACCGATAACGTATACCCAGCCCGGTCAGTATGCAATGCTCCAGCCATGCGGGCGGCCGGAGTTTGGCCGTGTTTTTGAAGTAGCTTTTGTTCAGGGGTGCCCATGTTCGTTCCTCCCGAAACTTCGGGACGGGCGAACGTCGGACTCTTGACGCTCATTCGAATTCCTTTCCACAATTCTCCCAACAACTATTCCGTACTAGAACTCATTTTTCAATTGCCTAAAATGTATTAATCACGCTACACTGAACCGCAGACTTGGACGATCCATCGAAGTACCATTCCCAAAATGGAATCCGTCCACGCTCCCGGACTCAAAAATCCATCGATTTTGGGGCATCCGGTATGAATATCAAAACACGGGACGCATCCCTGACAGAACAGACGCCGAAGCCATTCACTCATGTCTCCAAACCCGGCCGTCAGGACGAACTCTAAAATAGAAAGGAGTTGACAACACGCGGCGGCACAGCAAGAAGTTATTTCCGCGCAAAAACAAAATCACGTTTTTCGCGGCTTTTTTCCAATAATTTGACACGCGCAAATTTTATTCGCATAATGCATCGTACTCAGCGATCGCACGCGGAGTAATCAAACAAAAGCAGGGAATGACAGGAACGAAAGCCACTGAACGAACGAAGTATGTTTTTGTAACAGGCGGAGTAGTCTCCTCTCTTGGCAAGGGCGTTTCCGCTTCCTCTATCGGCGCTTTACTCGAAAGCCGCGGACTCAAAGTCACTCTTCAGAAGTGCGATCCCTACTTGAACGTTGATCCCGGCACGATGTCGCCCTATCAGCACGGCGAGGTCTACGTCACCGACGACGGCGCGGAAACCGATTTGGATCTTGGTCATTACGAACGCTTCACCAATGCCAAGCTGACGCGCGACCACAATTGGACAACGGGACGAATCTACGAATCCATTATTTCCAAAGAACGCCGCGGAGATTATCTCGGAAAAACAGTTCAAGTAATTCCGCACGTCACGGACGAAATTAAAGCCGCGTTTCGCAAAGTGGCGGAAGGCGTTGACGTTGTCATCGTCGAAATCGGCGGAACCGTCGGCGATATCGAATCTCTGCCATTTCTGGAAGCAATCCGCCAGATGCGTTTGGAACTTGGCCCGGAAAATACTGTTTTCGTTCACGTCACGCTCGTTCCGTTCATCGCCACAGCGGGCGAATTGAAAACCAAACCGACTCAACACAGCGTAAAAGAAATGCTGAACATCGGAATTCAGCCGGACATTCTGCTTTGCCGCAGCGATCGCTGGCTTTCGCCCGATTTGAAATGCAAAATCGCCTTGTTCTGCAACGTCGGCGAATCCCGCGTAATTTCCGCACAGGATGTGGACACGATTTACGCCGTTCCAGTTGAATTGGCGCGCGAAGGATTGGACGATCAGCTTCTGCAGCTTCTCCACATGGAAGCTCCGCCGCGCCATTTTGAAAAGTGGATGGACATGCTCGACCGCATGCGCAATCCCGAAGGCGAAGTTCGCATCGGCGTAGTCGGCAAGTATGTCGAACTCAGCGACGCGTATAAAAGTTTAAGTGAAGCGCTGATGCACGGCGGTCTTGCGCACAATCTGCGCACAGTAATTGAATGGATCGAAGCGGAAGAATTGGATTCGCAGGAAACTGCGGCCGCTCGTTTGGCAAACGTTGACGGAATTTTGGTTCCCGGCGGATTCGGCAAGCGCGGGATTCAAGGAATGGTCTACGCAATTCAATACGCGCGCGAACGCAAGGTGCCGTTTTTCGGAATTTGTCTCGGCATGCAATGCGCCACCATCGAATACGCGCGCGACGTCGCCGGACTGAAGCACGCCGACAGCACCGAGTTCGATCCCAGCACTCCCGACCGCGTTATTTATAAATTGCGCGAACTTCTCGGCGTGGACGAAATGGGCGGCACCATGCGCCTCGGCGCGTGGCCCTGCGTTCTGGAGCCAGGTTCCTTCGCGCATCGCGCGTACGGCAAAACGGAAATCAGCGAGCGCCATCGTCACCGCTACGAATTTAATCGCGAGTACGAAAAAACTTTACTTGCCGCAGGATTTCGAATCACTGGAAAAACTCCCGACGGAACTTACGTTGAAATTATCGAAGCGCCCGAGCATCCCTGGTTCGTCGGCTGCCAATTTCATCCGGAATTTAAATCCACCCCGCTCGCGCCGCATCCACTATTTGCAGCGTTCATCGCCGCCTCAAACGAGCACCGCACAAAAGGCTTTCGCGCTTCCGCGAAATCCGCCGCAAATTCCGCATCTCAAACTGAAACGCACGTAGCCGCGGAAACCGGCTCAGTCCAGAAAGCATAATTCGATTCGCAGCGCGAACTTCGACTCACGCAGCGTAAATTCGATTCTCAAAAACAGCGTGGAATGCCAGCCAGAACGCGAAATTCCGAAAAAAGTGAAAGCGCGTAATTTTCTCGCACCACGCATTGAAAATCTATCGGTTCCCGCATAGTCTTGTGCCTCTGGCTTTGCACAACATGACTGACACGCGCGAAATTCAAATCGGCTCAGTACGCCTCGGCGGCAATTCGCTGCTGGCTCTGATTGCCGGGCCATGCGTGATCGAAAGCGAAGCGCACGCCATGCGCATGGCGGAAAGCATCGCGAAAATCGCCGGCGATTTGCATGTGCCGTACATTTATAAAGCGTCGTATGACAAAGCGAATCGCACATCACTTACGTCTTATCGTGGACCGGGAATCACAGAAGGATTGCGCGTACTGCGAAAAATCAAGGAACAATTTAAATTGCCGATTCTTTCCGACGTTCATGACGTCGCACAGGTTGCTCCCGCGGCGGAAGTGTGCGACGTGCTACAAATCCCCGCGTTCCTTTCACGGCAAACTGATTTGTTGATTGCTGTAGGCAAATCCAGTCGAGTCGTTAATTTGAAAAAGGGACAGTTTCTTTCTCCCTGGGAAATGTCCAACGTCGTGGAAAAAGTGGCCAGCACTGGAAATAAAAATATTTTTCTCACCGAGCGCGGAGCATCTTTCGGCTATCAGAATTTAGTTGTGGATATGCGCACTTTTCCCATCATGCGCAAGCTTGGTTATCCCGTAGTTTTCGACGTGACGCACTCCGTGCAGCTTCCCGGCGGAGAAGGGAAGTCCAGCGGCGGCCAGCCGGAATTTATCGAGCCGCTCGCTCGCGCCGGCGTTGCCGTCGGGGTTGATGGCATTTTTCTTGAAGTGCATGACAATCCGTCCGCCGCGCTTTCGGATGGCACAAACGCGCTGCCGCTCGATAAATTGCGCGCGCTGCTTTCGCGTCTGAAAGAACTTTCAACTTTGACGCGCAATTGGAGCGCGCAATGAGCCTGGAAACGGCGCGCCGCGTTCTGCGCATCGAAGCCGCTGCAATCGAAGATCTGATGAAGCGCCTCGATGCGAGCTTCGAGCGCGCTGTGGATCTTTTGTTCGCGTGCAAAGGCAGAGTTGCCGTAACGGGAATGGGCAAGTCAGGCTTGATCGGCCGCAAAATCGCCGCGACTTTTTCCAGCACAGGCACGCCCTCATTTTTTTTGCATCCCGCCGAAGCGTTACACGGTGATCTCGGCATGCTCGCGTCGGGCGACGTCGTGCTCGCGCTTTCCTATGGCGGTGAAACGGAAGAGCTCGTCGCGCTGCTGCCGACTCTTCAGCGCCTGAACATTTCTATCATCGCGTTAACAGGTCAGCCGCGCTCGTCTCTGGCATCCGCCAGCGCCGTTGTTTTGGATTGCAGCGTAAAAGAAGAAGCGTGCTCGCTGAATCTTGCACCTACGGCTTCAACTACCGCTGCGCTCGCTCTCGGCGATGCACTTGCGGTTTCATTACTCGACCGCCGTGGATTCGACACTACAGATTTCGCCGCACTACATCCCAGCGGCCGGCTCGGAAAAAAATTAATGCGCGTCGAAGCGCTGATGCATTCGGATGCCGCGATGCCGCGCGTCGCGCCCAACGCAAAAATGCCAGACATCATTTATGAAATGAGCAAAAAGGGTCTGGGCATGACGACTGTCGTGGACGAATCCGGCCGTCTCGCCGGCATCGTCACCGATGGTGACCTACGGCGCTTGATGCAATCACGCGGCGGCGAAGCAATTGCACTAACCGCAGAACAAGCGATGACGCGCACGCCAGCAACTGTTGGCCCGCGCGAGCTCGCGAGCACAGCGCTCAGCAAAATGGAGCAGCGCAAAATCACATCGGTCGTCGTGGTGGACGAAAACCAGCGCGTCTGCGGCGTTCTACACCTGCACGATCTGTGGGCTCTTGAGCTCTATTGAAAAGTTGGAGTTGTACCGAAGCGTTCGAGCTGTTCTGAATCGTTCGAGTTGTGCCGTCCTACAACACCGCGCCGAAAAACTTAACGGAGGACCATTTGCCCCGCGCAGCAAACAAAATTACTCCCGCGATTCGCCGCCGCGCCGCGCGCATTCGTCTGCTGCTGATGGACGTCGACGGCACGCTCACAGACGGCCACGTGTGGCTTCTCTCGCAACCAGACGGTACCGCGCTCGAGCTAAAAGGTTTTGGCGCGCTGGACGGCCTCGGCCTCACGCTTGCTGCACAGGGCGGCATCCGCACCGGAGTAATTACCGGACGCGAATCGGCCGCGATGCGCCGCCGCGCAAAAGAATCTCGAATTGAATTTGTGTACGAAGCGTGTCCGATAAAAATTCCGGTGTACGAAGAACTACTGAAGAAAACGGGGGTAACCGAAGAAGAAGTCGCTTACGTTGGGGACGATTTGCCCGACCTGCCTGTGATGCGCCGCGTGGGCCTCGCCATTGCAGTTGCTAACGCCGTAGATGAAGTGAAGCGCGCCGCGCACTTTGTGACGCGCAATATCGGTGGTGAAGGCGGAGTCCGCGAAGCCATCGAATTAATTTTGAAATCGCAAGGGAAATGGGAATCGTTAATTAACAAGGCTCGTGCCTAATCCTGACTTTTTCCTGCGCAATCGTTTTGTTATTATCTGCCGATGAAAACATTATCTCGTTGCCGCATTCTTGCTGTTGCACTGCTCCTCTTAAGCACGGGCATTTCCGCGGATCTATCGCACGGCCCGAAGAATGGATATCTCCTGATCACCGGCGGACTCACGCAGCGTCCTGATTACGAACACTTCCTCGAAATGGCCGGCGGAAAAAACGCGCGCATCGTCATTATTCCAACAGCGTCCGTTACGCGTCCAATGACCGCTGCGGAACTTGAGAGTTTCTGCACCAATCCGGTATCTTTTGGCGGAACGCATTGCACTGTGCTTCACACCGCGAATCGCGATGAGGCTGACTCAGAAGCATTCGCCACGCCGCTGAGGAATGCGACGGGCGTCTGGCTGCAGGGCGGACGTCAATGGCGCCTCGCCGATGCCTATCCTGGCACCCGCACCGTAAAGGAATTGTTCGCCGTGCTCGACCGCGACGGCGTAATCGGCGGAGGCTCTGCCGGCGCCAGCATTCAGGCGTCGTACATGGTACGCGGCCAATCATCGCCCGACGACAATACGGTGATGATGGCCAAGAGCCACGAAACCGGATTCGGACTCTTCACGAATGTGGCGATCGACCAGCACGTGGACGCGCGCGGGCGCGAAAATGATCTCGCCGTTGTGATGAAAGCTCATCCCGAACTACTCGGTCTGGGATTGGACCAGAGCACATCAATTACGGTTCACGGAGACACCGTGACCGTAAACGGGCCCGGCAAAGTTGCAGTGGGGGACGGAAAAGATCATGACGGGAAGGGTTACTACCAACTGCATCAGGGAGACAAGCTCGACACCGTCACACGCGTCGCAACGCTCGCGCCAAAACCGAATTGAATGCGGCGTCGCATCAATACTTAAATTGGTTATTGGAAATCTCTAGCGGATCTCAACGGTCCTGGTGGAAGCCGCCAAACGCCCGCCCACTACGTCCTGTACAACTTCACGCAAACGATAGGTGCCTGGCGGTGCTTGCAGCGTAGTTCGGGCGTCCACGCCTTCTTTGGAAATCTGGGCGAACGATGCGTCCTTCAAATTCATATCCATCACCGCTTCATTGCCACCAAGGTAATGATTATTCAAATCAAAAAGCGCGGTAATGAAAATCAGGCGCTCGTTGCGCACATTGTTTTCTTTTTTGAAAATCAAACTCTTGCCGTTCACGTGAACGATCACCTTCAGCGCCGTTTCGCCGGTGCCAATCGTTCCTGATTGCGTGGTGACGTCGGCGCCGACTTCCTTTATCGAATCTGACGCCATCACTTCCTTATTCAATTTCTGAAATTTCGCGCTGGGCGAATTCTTTTCGTGCGATTGCGCAAAATATCCGGGCCGCGCAGAAATCGTAACGTCGTGCATGCCCGGCACCTTCACTTTTAAACTGTGGTACACGCCATTTTCTTTCAAGTCATCGGGATAAAAGCTCAGCGCGTAGGTAACTTCCGGAAGCGCCGCGATTTCAACCAGTCCGCCGGCAATGTCATTGCTGTTGTGAAAGAATTTTCCGCCGGTGGACGATGCTAGAACTGCCATCGAATCGTTGGAGACATCCCGCTCGTCGCTTAGGACTTCATCCTGCAGAGCGTTCATCGCTCCATTGCCGCCACCTACCGTCAACACGATTGCTGGACCATCGGCCGGATTTCCGCCGACCCAATCTGCGGCAAGCCCCTTCGCGTCGAGCGTGTTGATCACAATCCCGGCTTTTAGAGCTGAATCAATCATCTTGTCCTGCGCGTGCTGCACTTTGTCCGATTTCGCAAAGAAGCCGGACGAGGTCATGATGAGCATTCGCCGTCCGGGCATTTTCCCCATGTAGCGGATTACGTCGCCCAGAACGCCCAGCGAATCCTGCGCGAATTGTTCGGAAAGCGAAAGCACCGTTGCCGCCTGCGTTTGCACCAAACGAGCCTGTTGCGCTTCGCAGTCTCCACTCGGCGGTACGCAATTGCACTGCACCGCCTGTTGCAGCGCCATATCAAATACGTCCGAGTGGGTATCAAACATTTGATTTATTTGGTACGCCTCATAGGGCGTAATTCTGGGACACGAAGTTGCGCCAAACGTCGCGCTTCTTTGATGTGACAAAAGTTTCGCAAGCGTGTCCAGAATTTGTTGTTTGTTGCTGGTGAATTGCTGCGTTACGGTAGTCGAGGAAGTGAAGACTCCCGCGCGATCGGTTTCCTCCATATTCTTGTTTACAAAACCCTCGGCCGCTTTCCGCACAAAAACCAAATCCGCTGCGGACATGTTCTCGTCATCAAAATAAAATCCGAGAAATCGCGGAGGAATCGGCGGCGGCGGAGCGGTCGGCGGTGTTTGGGTTTCGACATGTTCCGGAACTTTAGTTGCAGGAGGATGCGCCAGTTCCATGTTGAACGCGGAGACGTTTTGTTTTTTCCCCTGATCGTAAATCTCAAAGTCTTCTTTTTTCAGCCCGGTAACCAGATGGCCTTTCGCGTCGCGCACTACCACGGTGACATCCACAATTGTGCTCTGCACGCGAATCGTTCCGTTTTCTTCGGGCAAGTACGGCTGGCTGGCGATCTTGATTTCGTCGCTCGTGGCGGATTGTCCTTGAAGCATCGGTACGGACACTACACACACCAGCACTAGTAAAAGGAATTGTTTGATGCGCACCAAGGCTCCCAGGGTCTGAAGGTTCATAAACCTAAACGGTTTAGACGCACGAATCCGCCAGGTGTTAGACGCAAACGATGGCAGGGCAGTTACCTTTAACTTGTTAACGAATATTATGAAATCGCCAAGGACGATACGCAAACCCTAGCGAATTTCAACAGTTCGGCTGGATGCCGCGAGCCTTCCGCCCACCACTTCCTGCACAACTTCGCGCAATCGGTAAGTTCCCGGCGGAGCCTGGAGGGACGCGCGCGCATCCACGCCATCTTTCGAGATTTGCGCGAACGCGGCATCCTTTAAATTCATGTCCATTACTCCTTCGACGCCGGCGAGATAGTGTCCCTGCATATCAAACAGCGAGGTGATAAAGATGCCCCGCTCATTCTGCGTGCCATTTTCTTTTTTGAATGCGAGACTTCGGCCGTTTACATGAACCGCCACTTTCAGCGCAGATTCGCCGGTGCCCAAAGCGCCTGACTGCGTAGTGATGTCTGTGGCCACGTCCGTCAAAGTGTCGGAAGCCATCACTTCTTTGTTTAGCTTTTGAAATTTCACTCCGGCCGAACCTTTTTGCTGCGACTGCGCAAAATATCCGGGCCGCGCGGAAATCGAAACGTCATGCTGGCCGGAAATCTTTACTCGCAAATTGTGATACCCGCCGTTTTCTTTCAATTCGTCCGGAGAAAATGCCAGCGCGTAGGAAACTTCCGGCAGCGCTGCAATCTGCACCATCCGCCGCCTAGATCATTGCTGTTATGAAAGATTTTTCGCCGGTAGCCGAGGCCAATACGGCCATCGAATCGTTGGAAACATCCCGCTCGTCACTCATCAATTCTTCCTGCAGTGAATTAAATGCACGATTGGGCGAGTCTGCGGTAGTGAGAATAGGCATACCATCCGCGGGATTTCCACCAAGCCAGTCAGCGGCCAGCGCCTTCGCGTCCAGCGTATTGATGACAATTCCCGCGCGCAGAGCTGCTTCGATCATTTTGTCCTGTGCGTGTTGAACTTTGTCCGTTCGCGAAAAGAATCCGGAAGAGGTCATAATCAACATTCGGCGTCCCGGCATTTTGCCCAGGTAACGAATGATGTCGCCGAGCACACCCAGCGAATCCTGTGCGAACTGTTCCGAAAGAGAAAGAACCGTGGCCGCTTGGGTTTGCACCAAACGCGCCATTTCCGCGGTGCAGCTTACGCGTGTTTGTCCATCGTTGGCGCCCTGGCAGTGGCATTGGACAGCTTGTGTCACGGCCATATCAAACACGTCGGTGTGCGTGTCGAAAGTTTGATTAATCCGGAATGCCTCATAGGGAGTAATTCTCGGACAGGCGGTCGCACCTAACGTCGCGCTCTGCTGGTGAGAGATAAGTTTGGCAAGCGTCGCCAGGATCTCCTGTTTGCTGCTGGTGAATTGCTGGGTCACGGTCGTGGACGAAGTGAAAACTCCTGCCCGGTCGGTTTCCTCCATATTTTTTCGGACGAAACCCTCGGCGGCTTTTCTGGCAAATGTCAGATCCGGCGTGGACATATTCACATCGTCAAAATATATGGCCAGAAATCGCGGAGGTACGGGAGGCGGGGCGGACTTTTGCGCTTCGATTTGCGCCGTGGTTTTGCTTTCAGGAGCGTGCGCGAATTCAACATTGAACAAGGAAATAATTTGCTTCTTTCCCTGATCGTAGATCTCGAAATCCTCTTTCTTTAAGCCACTGACCGGCTGGCCCTTGTCGTCCCGCGCAACCACACTTACATCCACGCTGGTGCTTTGCACGCGGATCGTTCCGTCTTGGTCGGGCACGTACGACTGGCTGGCAAATCTGATTTCATCGCTCGACGCGGTCTGCCCTTGCAGCAGAGGCACAATTGCCGCGCAAGCAAACACAAGTGTTAGGAATTTCAGGCGCACCGACGCTCCATAGGACTTGCGATTCGCGAACCCCGGCGTTCGCAGTTATTGGAAATGCTAACAGTGCGATGCAGAATCCTCAACGGGGGTTTGCTGAAGGTTTTCCAAGCGAAATCTGAAGTTTCCGCGGGCGGCCGTAGATTTAGTCCAATTTTTCCGCGGTACAGCCGAATTGCTCTATCGCTTTGGATCTGATTGCGTGAATGATATCGTCCTGCTGGCCTTGCTTATACACTTTAATCAATTCTGCAGACGCCTGGCACAGATCTCTGTGGACCGGCGCACAGTTGGAATTTAATACGATTCCTTGCGGGGTCTGTTTTATCGCGCAGCCATCTGGATCAATCCCAGTCTTGTACAGCTCGCGAAGCGTGAGCACCAGATTTTGATTTCCGGAAGCCAGAAGTCCTTCCATAAATACCAGAGCCGCTGCTTCCCGGCGGCCCTGCACAACGAGCGCTTGCCCCATAGCGATGTAGTTCTCAATCTTGGCAGGTTCCAGCAATCTGGCGTGAACTGCGGCATCGTAGGCTTTCGGAAAATCTCCCAACCGCATGTATGTGTCTGATAGTTGTTCGTACAGTTTCGGAATGCCTACCGGAATCGCGGTCGACCGGCCTCTCGCGCGCATCTGCTCGTGATAATCAGCCTCGGTAGCTCGATCGATCTCGGCGCCTTTCAGCAATATCTGGAGCGCATGGTTATACGCCTGGACACTCTCGGGCGTAGCCATCGGCCGGCCATCCGGGCCGTTCCGAGTGAGTAGATTTCCTTTGCTCACGTAGTCTCGGCCCGCCTCCGCATAAACAGTGGCTGTATTTTGGCTATTCGGCAGGGAATCGAGAATGGCCATACTCTTGTCTATCTCAGCGATTACGTCAGAGAGGTTTGAACCGGTCGGATCGGAGTTGTTGAGTTGAACCGCCACATCGAAGTGCGCCTTAAAACTATTCGGTGAAGCGCGAACAGATGCTTTTGCGATTGAAAGATCGGTCTGCCAATCAATGTTCCGCGCCCACGTTCGCGCTGCAAATCCACTGATGAGCAAACACAGTGCGATCGGCGCAAGAGCCCGCACTCGAAGTCTGTCGCTGACAGCGTAAACGATCATCACCGTGCACACGGCGAAACCGACGGAAGGCAAATAGAGGAACCGTTCAGCCATGATCGTGCCGGTCTGGAAAAAGAGATTTGCGACCGGCACGAACGTCACAAACGCGAAGGCGCCAAAGAAGAAATACAAGCGGTTCTTAGAGAATTGACCGAGGATGGCCGCCGCAACGACAATCAGTGTAGACCATGCGATCCAGTCATGCATGGTTCCGCTTGCAATCGGGATTTGTGAGTACGAATAGTCGGCGGAAAGTTTTGCGGGCCATACGAGAAGCCACAAATACTTTGTCATCACCGCAATTGCCGTCATACGCGCCGCAAAGAAATTGGTGCGTCGCAGCGGATTATCCAGGAAGGAAAAGATTGGTGGCAGCGAGGCCGCCAAAACCGTCGCGCGCTGATACAACATTGCTAGAATTGGAATCACGATGGCCGCACACCCAAGAATGGGCGCGCGAAACTGCTCCCAATCCTTCTTTTTGTCTTTCCAAAATGTAATTTCGTACAGCACGACAACGCCCAGAATGGCGACCGCGCTTTCCTTTGAAAATGCTCCTATCGCCGTTACCACCATTAGCCCTGCAAGCCACGCGTAACGGCGCCATGCCGTAGATTCAGTGTTCTCCAGGTACATCAATAAACCACTCAAAATTGCCACGGCCGCTAGCAAGTCAGCGCGCCCGATGATATTGGTCACCGATTCAGTAAGCACCGGATGTACGGCCCACACGGCCGCGATAAAAATCGCTTGCCAGAATTTTCGTAAAAGACGCAGCGAGAGCGCGTACACGAGCACCACGTTGATAAAGTGTAGAAAAAAATTAATCCAATGGTAGCCCTCAGGGCGGTCGGCGTTGCCGAGCGTCGCATAATTGAAAAGATACGATAGCGTGGTAACTGGACGATACAGGCCCACCTCGTTCGTTGGCCACCAATACGAATGTTGAAAAATTAAGTCAATATTGCCCGAAGTAGCTTCGTGGACTAGCGGATCGTCCAGAATTAGAAATCGGTTGTCCACCACAAAACCGCTGTGAAATGAGTTGGAGTAGGCGACGAGTGTTACGAGGCACAGCGCCGCTGCGGCTAGCACGTGCTTCGCCCATGTTCGAGATTGACGCGTTGCAGGAACCGCCGGCGCCCGAACAGTTGTATTGGGCTGGCGTGGCTTCTTTCGTCCCATTAATTGTTAGTCGCACTGAGAGAATGTATCGTCGCGTGCGTCAACGCAACTCACCATATTTCAGCGAGTAAGTCGTGTCAAGCGACGCCAGTCCGGCCATACAAGTGTTACGATTCATTTGCGCTGCATACTTTGCAACCCTGTCAACACAATGCCGGACAGGAAGTGGAGCTAAATCGAAGTTGTCCCTGAACAAACCATCTACGTTTATCGCGCCAGCGACAGCCTCAATCCCGGGGGGCTGGTTCAACATGGGCTGTGAAACCGGGCGCGACGACGAAAAGCCCGTGCATCGCGTTTGGGTGGATGCGTTTGAGATTGCATCGCATCAACTGACGAACGGCAAATACGCACATTTTCTGGCCGGTACCCATCGTCCTGCTCCGCAGCACTGGACAGACGCGGAATTCAGTTCTCCGCGCAAGCCAGTTGTGGCGGTTTCCTGGTATGACGCCGTCACTTATTGCGTATGGCTGTCCCTGTTGACAGGGCATCATTACCACCTGCCAACGGAAGCCGAATGGGAATGCGCGGCGCGCGCTGGAATCGAAAGTGCGCTGTATCCGTGGGGCGACGCGCCGCCCGAAAAGATTCCCAATTACGCATCGCGCTGGAAAGGCGGCCCGGAAGAGGTAGGTCTCTACTCGCCGAATCCATATGGAATTTACAATTTAGGCGACAACATCCACGAGTGGTGCGCGGATTGGTACGACTCCGATTATTATGCGCGCTCGCCGGAACGCAATCCGAAGGGACCGGAGAATGGAGTTCGCAAGGCATCGCGCGGAGGTTCGTGGCGTCATCACATCAAGGTTACGCGCACCGCTGCGCGCTCCAGCATTCCCCCTGAATTTAAATATGCAGACTACGGATTTCGCGTGGCGCGAACTGTTGCGCGCGTGGAGTGATGCAACGGCGGAGAATCAGACGTTCTCAGCGAACAGCGTGAGCCGGCCTTGCACATGGGATTGGAAAAGTTTGCGGAGAGTAATCAGAGTGGATTCGTCGGGAATAGTGCGCTTCGGAATTGTCCAGAATGACTTTTCCGATACCCCAATCAGAAAATCTCTCGCCGTTTCCGTCACCTGATGAATCACGTCCCAGTCCGCGTGAGATTTTCCCTCGGATGATTGGATACTGATGCCGTCATCCGAAAATGTAAGCACCGTGGGCTGCTGATCGTCTTTCTTGAAGCTGGCACGCGTTGAAAAATACGGCACCACGAAAACCGCCACGCAGAACGCAAACATCAAATAGAAAAATGGAGCAATACTCACCAGAAGCTGCTGCGGGGTGGAAGGATGCGCCACGTGGACTCCGCCCATCACAAGAAGGAAAATCACGCCGATAAAAATGAAGATCCGCATCTTGCGCAGCATTACGCGCACGCTGGCGCGGTAAACTTCGTCCGGAGTCAATTGAATTGTTAGAGAAACGGTGGCGTTTGTCATGTTGCAGGGTTGGGCGCGGCAGTCACATGGAGCGGGCGATGGGAATCGAAACTGTATACCCAAACTCTAAAGACTTGCAAGGAAAAGGCGTAGCGCCTTCGCCCGTTTTCAATTGGAGCCGAATGGAGTCAGATCGAAAGAGGGATGGAGTATGAGCAAAAGAGCGATGCGATTAGCCGAGAAATACCGTCCTAGGAAAGTTGAGGACTTCATTGGATTGCCAAAAATCAAGGCCGTCGTATTGAATTTCCTCAAGAATCCATACGCCGCTGCGTTCCTATTTATCGGCGAGCCGGGTGTGGGCAAGACGCCTTTTGCAATGGCAATGGCCGAAGCACTGCATTCAAAACCGTTGCACCTAGCTTCGGAGACATGTAATTACGACAATCTGGACAAGCTGTTGCGCGAGTTGGAGTGTCACCCGACCCTTTGGAACGGGGAGCACGCGAAATTCCATTTTGTCCTGATTGACGAAATAGATTCTACGACTCAGACCGCACAGCGGAGGTTACTAGCAAAGCTGGATGCATCGGAGTTGGTAGACAACACGGTTTTCGTATTCACTACCAACACCGTCAAGTCGCTGGAGAAGAGATTTACTTCACGTTGCATTGAGCTTGAATTCTCGCTGTGGGGTGCGGGCCAAGAGGTTGCAGATTTTCTGGGGCAGGTCTGGAAAGCGGAGGGCGGGACAGGGAAGGAGCCGGATTGGTCCGACGTAATAAGCACCTGTAGCAGCAACAGAATTCCTAACGTGCGGGCTTGCTTGCAACGTGTGGAGCGGGAATTGTTGGCGCGGGGCGTAAACGTAGTTTTGGCCGATCAGGTGCGGATAAACGAAGTTACAAATCTGCCCGAAATTGCTCCTGAACTGAGGCCGAATTGCCCCTGAATTAAGAAACGATTAAAAGACGTAGGGTGGAAAGATTGGCTCGGACATGGTTACTCCGGAATTCCATCGTCCGTCCCCTCTTATATGCCCGCGGACTGGAACGTGTGTGAATGTTCGAGCCTTAGCTTGCAGACTTTTCTACCTGTGGTGCTTCTTATAAGCTGCCGCTAAATTTGACTCAGACGGTGGGTAAATGTTGTACCAATCATGTTGATAGACTTTTTCACGCTCTTAGTCGATTCTTGCAGGGTCAACGGGAATTCGGTGTCCCGGTTTTCCGGCCTCTTTCCCGACCACCAAGGTTGTTAGGGGTGGGAAACTGTTGTCCTCACAGTAAAACGCAACGTGTCCGAGAATGTGGGCCAGAACGCCCGCGGCTTCCTTTCCGTACATCAGCTTCGAAAGACCTCCGTACGTCACTGTCTGCCGGTTCATGGCTGCGCCCACCAGTATTTGCCAAGCTTGGACAGCGCGTGCTGGGTTTTCCGATGTTGGGTTGAAGGTTTTCATCGGACAAATATACCACTCATAATCAGCAGCGCCATAAAATGCAACATTACTGTCCGGGCCCGACCGCCCAAAACAAACTCGCCAAGGTTCAAATAAAGAGGCTACGCGACCACAATGCAACAAAACAGACATTCTGTTGCGAGTTGTCTCACGCTACGAAGGGATGCTATCGAAGCCCCCGATCCGATCGGCCAAGGTGAAAGGTTTCGGCAACATGATAACTGACAAATGGCACGTTCGGGGGGGGTGTGTAGGACCGCCTAAATTCCACACCCCGCTGTCCGACGTCAGCGCTAATGAGAGCGACTGGAGTCGCGCTTGTGAGGGCTCCGCTTGGGGGTGAACTGGAAAGCTCAGAATCCATAGCTTACGAAACCTCTCATCTCACTCCCATTTCAGCAGACGTCGGATAGTTGCGATGCTAACGGATGTCCCTCCTTGGACTGCGACGAAGCTTATTGCTTGCCGCAATCACCGGGATGCGTCCGTTCCATAGGCCAAACGAAATAAGCGGGTTCTAGGCGTAAATTAATTGCGATCGAAATAGTAGGTTTCTGAGACAAACCGAGCCGTGGCGGCTGTTCGCTTTGGCTTGAGGAAAATCGCATACGCGTGCTCCCCGATCGACTCACCAGAATCAGAAAACTCTCCGTCGATCCATCCTCCCGGCGGCATCTCAATCCATACAAGGTTCCGGTCGACATATTGTGGGGTGATAGACCCTTGCTGTTGCGAAGTAGCGGGTAGCGTAATCCACGCAGATGACGTAGAAATTCGAGTGACAATCTGTCCGTTCGGAACATTTGTCCCCGGAGGCACAGGATAAAAGACGGGATGATTTCCCATATTACTTAGCCGAAAGCGGACGAGACCAACATGATTATCCGGGTGTTGCTGAGGATAGATATCTAACTTGGTGCCGGCTAAAGAAGATGCGGAGGAGTTTAAATCAGAATCATCTTTAACTTTGCCCAGCTGATTTGCCAGAACAAGTAGAATTGCAACTCCCAAGAAAAAGTACATGCGCTTAATGTTGGCCCTTTGTTCTTCGTCAGGCGCGGTATCGATAGACGAGATCAAATGCGGCTTACTTCCATTTCCGTTCCTCGAAGACATGGGCTTGATTGAAAGCCGAAAGAAAGAGAACTTGGGTTCGTCAGACATGGCGATCTCCGATTGCGTGCGCCGCCATCGTCGGAGACGAATTCCTTCTTCCTAGTTGGCTCACAGTCGCTTGGATAAGCACTGGTGTGTCTCCATGTAAGTTCCCACGTTAGGCGATAAAACGCTTTGACATAGTAATATTCGCAGATTAGAGTATCTAGGTACAGGGAAATCGCAATGCCACAGCAGGTTGCCAACTTCAAGTCGGAGTTCTTCAAGGCGCTCGCGCACCCTATCCGAATTCGGATTCTCGACAGCCTTCGCAGCGGCGAGAAAGGGGTGAATGAGCTCAGCGAAGCTCTGCAAATTGAACCAGCCAACGTCTCTCAGCAGCTTGCGATACTACGAGTGCGCAATATTGTGATCGGACGGAAATCGGGCAGCAATGTGTATTACTCCGTTTCCGACAGGACCCTTTTTAAGCTTCTCGATGTAGCGAAGAACATTTTCAATAATCATTTAGTCGGAGTCCGGGAGATGCTTGAGGAGATGGAGGCAGCTTCTTAGGAGTATATTTTTTTGGCAAACATACGCAAATATTCGCATATGCATTTGCGATATTCTCTCATCGCAGGAAGTGTAGGCAAGAGTAGCTCAATGGAGGGTCGCTAAAAACCGTGGCAGACTATTACACACCCGCGCAATTGGCTCTGAGGATCGGTATCAGCGAAACAGAGATCTGGGAAATTGAATCGAAAGGCTTGATTCAACCGGAGTTGAAAAACGGAAGACGTTTTTTTTCCTCTCGCCAAGCTCACGACTTACAGGTAGCCCTCCGACTGGCACGAAAGCAGAAACTAAATTTGGAAAAGGCATTCGCGAAGATTGAAGAGTTCCGACTCTGTCAGGCAAGGCAGTAGCAAGAGAGAGTCAGGTAAGCGCGCAGAGCAGAGGCGCGTTGAAATCTGCCGCGACATGGTTGAGTGAGTACCGCGAAAGCCGAATTCTTATCGTCGGCTACTGTGATCTATCAGGGTCTGAGAATTGCACTCGTAGCTCGGCGGAACGGCGGGGAGTTGTAGCTCGTCAGTTTCTGAGGCACTTCGGAGTTGAGTCTAATCAGATCGCAGCGGTAAGAACTTGGGATGCCTCGGGCCCGCCTTGCAGCGTGGGTATGGTACGATGCCGCCATCTGAATCGAAGTGCACGGCTATTCACAGCGAGTCCGATAGCAGTCCCGATATAAGCGAGCCGTTGTCTTATTCCCAATGAAACGTTGGCAGTCATCTGCGATATCCGAGCCAAGCGGATACTGCCGAGCCCAATACTCTGCCTTACGGCGACTTTAGGAGAGGAACATCTTTGCGCGTAACTCGCCTGAAAGAACGTCGGTCGTGAACAGTATCCGATGCAACTAATTTCTATCGACAGAGCGTTCGTGTTTCTTTTGGTGATGCTGGGTCTTGTCGCCCCGCTCGTTCTAGCGGTGAGCCAAGCAAGGAGAGCGCGGGTAACCGCTATCGCGCTGATTGTTGCTTCCAACGTCGTGGGCTGTTTTGTGGCCGCTCTCTGCTTCTGGCGAGAGTCGAATCCTGTTCTGGACCTTTCCCGCTTTACACCGTTTCCCTTTGCACTCGGCATTGATAGACTCAGCGCGTTTTTTCTCCTGTTGATCTGTATGGTGGCAGTTCCGGTTGGGATTTTCGCGGTTTCATATTTCGACGACCACTACGGTGGGAAATGCCGGAACTGGATGTGGACATTCTTTTCGTTGTTTCTCGTGTCCATGATTGTGGTCGTAACAGCGTCTACCGGTTTCGCGTTTCTCGTTGGTTGGGAATTGATGACGCTCCTCTCGGCCGGGCTAATCCTGATGGAGGGAGATTCACCAGAGCGCCGTCACAATGTATTTCTCTACTTGCTGATGATGCACGCGGGCGCTGCCGCGGTGGTGGGGAGCTTCTTCCTTTTCCTTCCCTATTCTCACGGCCTGGACTTTGCGTCGATAAGGACCGCGAGCGGTGTTGTGCCAGCGGGAATCCGGACGTTCGTTTTCTTGTTGGCCTTCTTGGGATTTGGGACCAAGGCGGGTATTGTTCCTCTCCATCTCTGGCTGCCTCGGGCACACCCCATCGCTCCTAGCCCTGTATCCGCGCTTATGTCCGGCGTCATGTTGAAGACCGCAGTGTATGGATTTGTGCGCTTTGTTTTCGACTTCCTCGGCGGCGGCCCCTGGTGGTCGGGATACGCTGTTTTGTCGGTAGCCGCCGTTACTGGTCTGCTCGGAATTCTCTACGCGATTGCCGAGAACGACCTGAAGCGTTTGCTTGCTTATAGCAGCGTGGAAAACATCGGCATTATATTTCTGGGATTGGGCACCTCGCTGATTTTTCTGGCCCACCACGCGCCCCTGTGGGCAGGTTTGGCACTGGTCGGCGCCTTGCTGCACGCGTTCAATCATGCGCTGTTTAAAAGCCTGCTGTTTCTGGGGGCAGGCGCTATTTCGAAGGCGACCCATACGTTGAATTTGGAAAACCTTGGTGGCCTCCAGAGTCGCATGCCACTCACCGGCGTTACATTACTCATCGCCTGTTGCTCAATTGCTGGGCTGCCGCTGTTCAATGGCTTCGTTAGTGAATGGGTTATTTTTCGGAGTCTTCTCGCTGGTTCCGTTCTGGTCAACACGAAAGCACAAGTTATTTTGCCGCTGACCGTAGGTGTTCTTGCTCTTATTGGCGGTTTGGCTGCGGCTTGCTTCGTAAAGGTTTTTGGAGTGGCGTTCCTAGGACGCCCTCGTACTGAAGCGGCGGAACACGCGGAAGAGGTGCCATTGCCTATGCGGATTGGGCTAGGCTTGCTTGCCACTGTGTGCCTTGGGATCGGAATTTTCCCAAGTTTGTTTCTAAGACCATTGGTTTCACTCGTCCAAGTATTTGTCCCCGGCGCTGGCGTGCCACCGGAAACGTTGAGCATCGCCCGCATCATTCCTTTAGCCGCAGCGATCATCTTGGGGATGAGTATCACAGTCGCACTTCTAAAACGCCGAAAGCGGATGGTTCCGACGTGGGGCTGCGGTCTGCCCAGACTTACGAACCGGATGCAGTACACAGGGACAGTGTTTTCCAAACCAATTCGCTTTGTCTTCTCATCTGTTTATCGGCCGGATCGGAAAATCGACAGACTCCCCGCGGACCAGCCCTACTTTCCCACGTCGGTATCATATCGTTCGGTTCGTACTACTTCTTACGAAAAGGCCATCTATCGGCCATTCGTGGAGCTGATACTTTCCGCGGCGAACCAGTTACGGCGGATGCAGACAGGTAATATTCAAGTATATCTGCTCTATATTTTTCTGACCCTGGTTGCGTTACTTGCGTTTCTGAGGTTTCAGAAATGAAGATTGTGATAGGCATCCTCCAGGCGCTCACTCTAATCCTTGCAGCTCCGCTGGTACGCGGGCTCGTTGCACGGTTTAAAGCCTTCCTGCAACGGCGGCAAGGGGCTAGCATCTGGAGGCCATACTCCGATCTTGCCAAACTTTTCCGTAAGGAAGATCTCGTAGCGCCGACGGCATCCGCCGTATTTCGTGTCGTGCCCTTCGTATTTTTTGGGGTGACGGTCTGCGTAGCGGCCTTTGTTCCGCTAATCTGGTCTTCAGCGTTGCTCGCTTCCCGCGGAGATTTCTTCGTTTTCGTCTACCTGCTAGCGATGGCCCGGTTCTTTCTTTCGCTCGGTGGCTTCGACGGAGGCAGCTCTTTCGGCGGGATGGGCGCAAGCCGTGAGGCATTGGTTTCCAGTCTGGCGGAAGCCCCGTTCTTGCTTTCGCTCGTCGCTGTTGCCATTTTGGCATCCAAGGCTGACATCGCGGGGATGGTTGCGTGGACGTTGCAGCAAAACGTCTTCGATATTTCCGCAGTACACATCCTCGCGTTCACGTCCCTTGCCATGGTGGTGATAGCCGAGACGGGTCGGATGCCTGTGGACAATCCCACGACACATCTGGAATTGACGATGATTCACGAAGGAATGGTCCTCGAGTACTCAGGACCTCGTTTGGCCTTGATTGAGTGGGCCAGCGCCGTCAAGCTTCACACGATGCTGGCGCTCTTAGTCGCATTGTTTTTTCCCTGGGGCATGGCGGCAAGCGTATCGGTTGGAGCCATCAGCCTCGCGGTGCTTCTCTATTGCGGCAAGGCTGCCCTACTGCTTGTGCTATTGGCAGTGATCGAGAGCGGAATGGCCAAACTGCGCATGTATCTTGTGCCGGACTTCTTGGGAGTCGCTTCGGCAGTTAGCGCTCTGGCGGTGATCTTTACCATGCTGGTCAAGAGGTAACCAAATGGGTCTCGTGGAAATTGCGACAGGCAAGGTTCTAAGCTCATTTTCTGTCTTTCTGTTTCTGACCATCCTTCTTATGGTCGTAGCGCGCCGCATATCCACGTGCGTCCTGTTGTTCAGCGTACAGTCTGCGATCATTGCCGCGGAAGTGTTCGCCACAGGATTCCGTGAAAAATTGGCCGAGGCATTCGTGATTGGCGCATTGATATTGGTCATTAAGGTGGTAGCGATTCCTCGCGCATTTTTCGGTTTGGTGGAGCATTTGAAAACATCGCATGACGTGAAAGCCTCGACCACGCCCACTCAATCGGTCTTTATCGTCGCCGCAATGATCTACTTGTCCTATGCGGCTGTTCATTCTTATGGGCAGTCGGTTCACGTGCCCGCGGACGCTCTTGCAGCGGCCGTGGCTCTAATTCTCACGGGCGCATTCCTGATGGTCAGTCGAAATAAGACTCTCATGCAAATGATCGGGCTGCTTGTGTTGGAGAACGGCATCTTTCTGGCAGCACTGACGACGACGTTTGGGATGCCTTTGGTCATCGAGATTGGGATCTTCTTTGATGTTCTCGTTGGGCTACTACTCATGGGCATCTTCACCTTTCGTATTCGTGAGACGTTCGACCATTTGGACGTGTCGAAGCTGCGGCGGCTTCGAGGTTGAGAGAATGATTCTCCTTACGCCATTGCTCATCGCGCTTCTTGGGGCTTTTGTGGTGTTGAGTTTTCGCAACCCTCGGGTCGCGACACGCGTTGCGCTTTTAATTGGCGGACTGGAAATTGCTTCGCTCGTGGTGATCGTCTGGCAGGTGCATAAATATGGCGCTTTGCAACTAGGTCGGTACCTTCGCGTGGACGGGTTGAGTTCATTCTTCCTCTTCAATATTGCTTTCATTTCTGGTTTGGTACTCGTTTATGCCTCAGGCTACCTGCACCACACCGGAGAGGGGCGATTCTCTTCGCCGCGATGGTTCTACGCTCTCGTATTTGTGTTTCTTTTCACGATGATCAGCGTCTGCCTGGCGGCCAACCTTGGCCTCTTGTGGATCATGATGGAGGGAACGACGCTGGCTTCGGCGCTGCTCGTCGGGTTTTATAATACGGAAGGTGCGGTGGAGGCTGGCTGGAAGTATCTAATGGTCTGCACCGTGGGAATTGCCTTCGCCTTGTTTGGAACCATTGTGTTGTACCTCGCCGCAGTTAAAGCAGGCATGAATCCGGCTGCGGCGCTCGACTGGGTCTCATTAATGGACGCGGTGTCTCGACTCAGTCTGGACCCGCACCTGGTGAAGTTGGCGTTCGTATTTGTCATCGTCGGTTACGGAACGAAGATTGGGTTCGTTCCCATGCATAGCTGGCTACCGGACGCACACGCCGAAGCACCTACACCAATTAGCGCACTGCTCTCGGCCGTCTTGCTGAACTGCGCAATGTATGCACTTATGCGCTATGACGCAATCGTTTCCCATTCAGTCGGGCCTGCCTTTCCCCACACCCTGCTGCTCATTTTTGGAGTGATGTCTATGGTTGTCGCTGGCTTGCTCATCCTGGTGCAGCGCAATCTGAAACGCATGATGGCCTACAGCAGTGTCGAACACATGGGAGTCATCGCTATCGGCCTGGCATTGGGAGGCCCACTAGGCGCGTACGGTGCGCTGTTACATATTTTCAATCATTCGGTGGGAAAGTCGCTTCTCTTCTTCAGTGCTGGAAACGTCCGCGAAAATTTCGGGACGCTCCGCATGGATAGTATTCGCGGAATGGCGCGAACGCTGCCGTACACTAGTATTGCGCTCGTGGTCGGAGGGGTGGCAATCGTCGGCCTGCCCCCGTTTAGCCTCTTCGTCAGTGAATTCGCGATCCTAAGTGAGGCCTTCTCTCAGGCGCGCTACACCGTGGCTGCCCTCTTCATATTGGTTCTTTCCGTGGTCTTCGGCGGATTCACCTACCATCTGCTTCGCATGCTCGGTGGAGATCCAAAAAGCGCTCCTGCCAACGAGAAGCTACTCCCTTCTGAATACAGCGTGATGGGAATCGCTGGTGTTTGCCTCCTCTTCTTCGGGGCGCGAATTCCGCACCTATTCACAGTCATCCTCCAAGAAGCAATGGCGGTTTTGCGATGAAGCACAAACAGAACAACACTGGAACGGTTCGCATGGACGATAACTGTTCGATAGGAGTAGCGGTAACGCGTCCTCTGGGAAAGGACGGCAGGCCTGCGCGCCTGGTGACCCTTTTTGGAAGCTTAGGACAGAACGGTAAAAAACTTGTTCACTATGTCTTCGATGTCGCCGCCCAGGCGTATCTCGAAATCGCGCTTACGGCTAGCGATGCCATTCGTTCCATTTCGGTTGAAGTACCAGCGGCGGCTTGGTTCGAGAGGGAGCTCCATGACCAGTACGGCGTCGAAATAGCAGGCCACCCTGATTTGCGGCCTTTGGTTTTCCACGAAAACTGGCCTGACAACGTGCATCCAATGATTGATCCGGTGGAAGCCGTTCCTTGGTCGAATCGCGATTACCACTTCTTGGAGGTCCAGGGTGAAGGGATTGCGGAAGTCGCAGTAGGTCCCGTCCACGCGGGAATCATTGAACCGGGGCATTTCCGTTTTAGCGTCATGGGAGACACGATTTTGCATTTGGAGTTGCGCCATTTCTACACTCATAAGGGCGCCGAGAAGCTATTCGAGGGTTCCCACTTTAACGCTGGAACGATGATCGCGGAATCGGTGTCTGGAGACAACTGCTTTGCACATGCGGTTGCCTACGCCCAAGCGGTGGAGAATGCATGTCGAGCCGATGTTCCGCCGCGAGCCTCCGCCCTTCGCCTAATTGGATTGGAATTTGAAAGGCTGGTCTGCCACATCTCTGATGTGGGTGGGCTATGCACCGACGTAGGTTTCAGTGTCGGTGCCGCTTCTGCAACACGCATTAAGGAATCTCTGCTTCAGGCGTCATCGAAGTTCTGCGGGACGCGGTACTGGCGCGGCATTGCGGTTCCGGGCGGTCTCCGATTTGACATCGAGTCGACGAAAATTCTGGAATTCAGCCACGCTGTTTCATTAGCTGCTTCTCAGTTTTCTGATCTCGCGCGGGTGATTCTCGATACCCCGTCCATCCAGAACCGTTTTGAAACGGCCGGAATTCTTCGAAAGCAAGCTGCACGAGATTTAGCCGTTGTCGGGCCGGTGGCGCGTGCAAGTGGCATCGACCTGGACGTACGTCGCGACCACCCTTACGGATACTACGGCAGTGTGCAGCTTGAAGTTCCCGTCACGCACTATGGAGACGTGATGGCACGCGCCAAGATTCGTATTCAGGAGGCGGCGACTTCTGCTGGTCTAATTCAGCAGACCATGGCTATTTTGCCAGTTGGAGGTGTCTTTACGTCGCTCGATCTTCGGGGGGAGTTGCTTGGTTCTTCGGCTGTTGAGTCACCTCGCGGCGAACTCTACTATTGGCTGGAAGGACGCGACGAGCGGGTCACGCGCTGCCACATCAAATCACCTTCATTCCAGAACTGGCCAGCCATGCCGTTTGCCGTCGCGGAGAACATCATTGCAGACTTCCCATTAATCAATAAGAGTTTCAATCTTTCTTACTCCGGGTGTGACCGATGATCTTTGAGGTGATCGAGCGAAGCCTGCGCCAACCGAACCGAGTAATCCCCGTCGAAGCTCTGTTGGGTAACTGCGATGGCAGTCGCATGCCCGAGGTCATCGCAGCTCGGCTGACACCCGAAATTGCCCAGAAGCTGGTTGAGGTCTGTCCCACAGCGGCGTTTAGAATCGAAGAACGTGATAGACGATCATTCCTGAGGCTTTCCTACGGAGAGTGTATTGGTTGTGGAAGGTGTTTCGAACCAGGAGAAGGAGCAGTGGTCATTGCAAGAAGTCTCAACTGTTGCGGCCAAGCGAAAGACCGATTGGCGCGCGCATGGGATCTGACCAGCCGAACAGAGATGACTCCACTCCTGACTGAATCAAAAACCGCGCGTGGGGGAATTCATTCCCTTTTCGGAAGGGCCTTAAATATCCGGCAGTTGGATGCGGGTTCCTGCAATGGGTGCGAGGCGGAAATTTCCGCTCTCACGAATCCCTATTACGACTTGGAGAGGTTCGGAATTCATTTCGTTGCTTCTCCGAAACATGCCGACATGCTGCTGGTCACTGGCCCCGTCACTCGGAACATGGCTGACGCGGTCAAGACCACGTACGACGCGGTTCCGGCTCCTAAACTGGTAGTTGCGGTTGGAGCCTGCGGATGCAGCGGAGGCATTTTTGCAGGGAGCCACGCCGTTGTAGGTGCTGTGGACGCAGTCATTCCTGTTGATGGGTATATCCCAGGCTGCCCTCCGACTCCTGCGATGCTGGTGACAGGAATCCTAGAGGTTTTACGACGCAGCACCGCGAAATGACTAACCTGGAAAGGCTCGATCTGCCCTGTGTTGCGCTCAGTCAGTGGAATGAACCTGTGGTGCGCAAAAACCTAGTCGGGATCACGCCGCAATCCTTTCGAGTCGATATTCGTGATGCAATCCACTTAAGAGTTTTCCGGTTCGCACCAAGGAGCGCTAGGCGGGAAGTCTATCGCTGAACTCACGAAGATCGAACAGGCCATCGGGGTCAAGTGATGAAGAGTTGCGCGAATTCGGTGGGCGAAACTAGGAATCGAGGCCGGGAACTTAGTTTAAGGGTAGCGCTTAAAGAAGTTCGCCAGTTTTGCCAAGCGCGACGAGCGCAGCTCTCCACGCTCTTTCATTTCTTCGGAGTACACCCTTGCACGGATGAGTTCCGAGAATTGGGGATCACCTTTCGCTGCCTGTAGGCGCCACATCGCGTCTGGGTCTGCCATGAATTCCCGAACCAGCTTTTGCAGCCACGTATGACTGACGCCAAGTTGCCGGGCCCAAGCTCGACCAGACGGCCTGCTACGATCGCGGCAAGTGAACCACTGGAATGCGAACCGCTGGATCAATTGTGCTTCCTGACTGCTGCGCCAGGGTCGGGGCGGACGCCATCTCTCCCGCGCCCTTGCGAGGTTTTGCATTGAAGATTCATACGACGGCATGCGTCCCCCTCCCCTCAAGTTTAGCGGAGTTGCCAGCCTTCCTCCGCTTTCCCCTATGCGGTTCTAAAGGATTTAGGGGCACCCTCGGAGATTGCTGGCAAATTATTCTTTGGATTCTTCACGGTACACTGGGAGCACTTCTGTAAGAGCTCCTGTGCCCCTGAAAATCCGCTTCGAGCTAATACCTTTAGCATTTTAATCTGGTGCCAGTTTAGCGGGCCGCGTTTGGACTCGCGCTTGAGGCGATCGAGGGTGGAGAGCAGCACGGAACTTACCATGGCATGGAACGCCTCTTCAGTGTAGGCGTGGACTTGCTGCTCTTCCCACTCTGTCATGGGCCGACCCTCGGAATTTGCTCGGGTGCGGATATCCTCGGATGCCTTTTTCGCGTTGCGGTAGCGCTCCTTGGATTCCCACTGTTCCAGCCCATCGAGATAGTGACCTAAGAGTTGGTGTGAAGTGCCGAGCTTACAAGCCAGCGCCCTCAGCGACGGCCGCAACGATTCCGGAGTCTGTTTCCATGCTATGAGCCTCTCGCGGAATTCTACTGACCTGGACTCCTGTTTCGGCTTCCGGCCTTTCACTAGCCTCCTTCGACAACTACAACGGTGTCCGCGGTTGGAAGTGAGCCGCGTCCAACTCCGGAATCCGCGCGACGTTGCGCGTCCAATTGCGTCCAAAACCCAGCATTTTGGGGGTCAATTTCAGGGATGGAAACCAGTAAAGCCAACTGCATCAACAGGATTTTTGGAGCGGGCGATGGGAATCGAACCCACGTCTAAAGCTTGGGAAGCTCTCATTCTGCCATTGAACTACGCCCGCTCTGTCGAAACGATAGCACAGCTATTCGACCCGCCACAAGAACCGCTCGTCATTTCAACTCCAAGCGACAGCAGTTCTGCCAAGTCCACATTTCATGTTAGATTGACGTTTCCGATTCCCGCCTGCATTTGGCGCGGGCGTACGAAATTCAGGGAGGGGCAGTGGCGTACAAGGATCTGCGCGCATTCATCGAACGGCTGGAACGCGAAGGCGAACTGAAGCGCATCCGCGCGGAAGTGGACCCTGTTCTGGAGATTACCGAAATTGCAGATCGGGCCACGCGCGCCGGCGGCCCGGCTCTATTGTTTGAAAATCCCAAGGGTTCCAAGATTCCTTTGCTGATCAACGCGCTGGGTAGCGAGCGCCGTCTGAATCTGGCGCTGGAAGTAAATGAAGTGGACGAAATCGCCGAGCGCATTCGCGGCATGCTCGACTTCAAATCGCCGCAGGGAATTTTCGAGAAAATGAAAATGTTGCCGAAGCTCGCGGAGCTAGGCTCATTTTTCCCAAAGACTGTAAAAAGCGGCCCCTGCAAAGAAGTCATCAAGAAAGATAATTTTTCGCTATTCGATTTCCCCATTTTGAAATGCTGGCCGCAGGATGCCGGACGATTCATCACCTGGCCGCTTGTCATCACGAAGAATCCGGAAACTGGAAAGCGCAACGTCGGCGTGTATCGCATGCAGGTGTATGACGAGCGCACCACGGGCATGCACTGGCAAACGCAGAAGCACGGCGCGGAACATTTTCGACGCGCGCGTGAACGTACGCCCGAAGGCCGCATCGAAGTTGCCGTAGCAATCGGCGCGGATCCCGCAACGTGCCTCGCCGGAATTCTGCCGATTCCTCCGGACCTCGATGAATTCATGTTCGCTGGATTTCTGCGGCGCGAGCCCGTCGAAATGGTTCCGGCGGAAACAGTGGATATCGAAGTTCCCGCCAACGCGGAAATTATCCTCGAAGGCTATGTCAATTTGAATGAGATGCGCACCGAAGGCCCCTTCGGCGATCACACAGGTTTCTACTCGCTCGAAGGCGAATATCCAGTGTTTCACGTCACCTGCGTGACGCATCGCCGCGAGCCTATATATATGACCACAATTGTCGGGCCGCCTCCGCAGGAAGATTTCTGGATGGGCCATGCGGTCGAGCGAATTTTCCTGCCAGTGATGAAAATGCAGTATCCGGAAATTGTGGACGTGGCCATGCCGGCCGAAGGCATCTTCCATAATCTAATGATCGTCGCAATCCGCAAATCGTATCCCGGCCACGCGCGAAAAATCATGAGCGCCATCTGGTCGCTCGGCCAGGCCATGTTCACGAAGGTAATCGTGGTTGTAGATCACGATGTGGATATACAAAATTCGCGCGAAGTCGTTTGGAAGACCCTTTGTGCGCTGGATCCAGAGCGCGATATTCAATTTGTGATGGGTCCGGTGGATTCGTTAGACCACGCTGCGCGCATTCAGGACTTCGGCTCGAAGATGGGAATTGACGCCACGCGCAAATGGCCGACCGAGGGATTCACCCGTCCGTGGCCCGATGAAATTGTGATGGATTTGAAGACTCGCGAAAAAGTAGATGTACTGTGGGACAGTTTGGGGCTGCCAAAATACCCCCGGCGTACGAAATAAATACCCTCTACGCGTAATAATTCCGTTGTGACAATACGTGCTGGCACCCGCATCTGTGGCTCTGTACTGTTTGGAACTACCCAAAACTGCCTACGAAACACCCCCATTCTTACGACAACTGCCCATTAGGACAGCTTGACACGCTTAAGTCCGAATGACATCGTTGGCGCAGACAGATTCTCTACAACGAATCGCTAAGGAGTTTTGGGTGGCCGGAAGCGGAAAGTTATGGCGACGAGCACACACTCCTTGAGCGAAGCACGTGAAGTTATGAGTCTTCGGCAGGCCTCTCTTTACTTGGGAGTTTCGGCAGACACGATGTATCGATACGTTAGCGAAGGAATGGTTCCAGCCTTCAAACTGGGAAATCGCTGGAAGCTGCGCAAGTCAGTGCTGGATCGCTGGATGGAACGCAAGATGAGTCAGGCGCGGCCCAAGCGACGCCGCTAGTTGAAAAAGTTTACTGAGAGCAGTTTAGTCGAAAAGTTTCAGTTCGCGTGAAAGGGGCTTGACCGATGTTTGGTGGCGGTAAACAAAAAGAACTTGTCGGCCTCGACATTGGCTCAAGCTCGATTAAAGCTGTTGAGCTGAAAGCTTCCCGCCAGGGCTACGAACTTGTCAGTTACGGCATCGAAGAACTGGCGCAAGACGCCGTTGTGGACGGCGCCATCATGGACGCACCGCTGGTTGCCGCGGGCATCTCCAACATTTTCGAAAAACAAAACATCAAAACCAAGAACGTCGCCACGGCTGTTTCCGGACATTCCGTAATTGTGAAGCGCGTCCCTTTGCCGCTGATGACCGACGAAGAGCTTTACGATCGCATTCAAGCTGAAGCCAGCCAGCACATCCCGTTCGACATCGCCGACGTGAATCTGAGCTACCAGCATTTGGACTCGGTCGATTCGCAAATGGATGTCCTGCTCGTTGCCGTAAAGAAAGACAAAATTTTGAATCACACGAACGTGCTGGCGCAAGCAAACAAAACGCCGATCGTCGTGGATATTGATGCGTTCGCTCTGCAAAACTGCTACGAATTGAATTACGACCCGGAAGCCTCGCAGACCACTGCGCTGTTGAACATCGGCGCGAGCGTCATGAACATCAATATCGTGCGCGGCGGCATGTGGTTGTTCAGCCGTGACGTTTCCGTCGGCGGCAATCAGTACACGGACGCCTTGCAAAAGGAACTAGATCTCAGCTACGACGACGCCGAGCGCCTGAAGAAGGGCGAAGTGATCGCGGGAGTCAGCGACGAGCATCGCGGCACAATTCTGCGTTCCGTCTCGGACATTTTGATTCTCGAAATTCAGAAAACTTTTGATTTCTTTCGCGCGTCCGCCAGCGGTGAATCCATTCAGCGGATCTACGTGGCGGGCGGCACGGCGCGTGTTCCTGGCTTGGTGGATTTGTTGCGCGAAGAATTTGCGGTTCCTGTTGAAGAGCTGTATCCGTTCCGGAAAATTGTTATCAATCCGGCGCACCACAATGAGGAGCAGATCCGCGAGCTGGCCCCGCGGCTGGCCATCGCCGTCGGCCTGGCTCTCAGGAGCTTCGATCAACCATGATCCGGATTAACTTACTCGGCCAAGCCCGTCCAAAGGCTGCACGGCGCGCGGTACCGCTGGAAGCCACGCTGCAGATCCTCATGCTCGTGCTGGCGCTGATTTTGGGCGGCGGCTTTCTTTACATGGACTATTGGGGAACCAGCAAGAAAATCGACACGGTTCAAAAGCACATTGACCAGCTCAAACTTGAGAAAGCCCGCCTGGAACAAATCAAGTTGCAGGTGGACGCCTTCGAGAAACAGAAAGAACTACTGCAACAGCGCATCAGCGTAATCGAAGCGCTGCAGGCCAATCGCACCGGAGGCCAGGAACTTCTGGATGCCGTTGCGAACACCGTGAGCCGCACGGAAACGGTCTGGCTGACATCGCTTTCGCGTAAAGGTAATTCGTTGACGATCAACGGCACGGCCGGTTCGATCAACGCTGTGGCGGAATACCTCACGCAGCTTCGCCGTTCGGGATATTTCCAGACCGTGGAAATTAAGGAAACGAAGCAAAACGACGATCCCAACGTGCAGCTTTTCGAGTTCACTGTGACCGCGGAGTTTGCTCCGCCGGCCATGAATCACAACGCCACACCAACGCCCGCGCCGAAATCACCCGCGTCGCAGAGGGTGGGATAAGACTATGGCTATATCGTTCCGCGAAATGCCCTGGTACGTGCAAGTTCTGGTGTTCGTGACGCTGGCCGCGATCATTGTCGGCCTCGGCGAATACGTTCCATTTTCTCCGGTGAAAACGGCGCGTGCCGATCTGGCGGATCTCAGCACACAGGAGCAAACACTTTCCGGGCAGGTGAATTCGCTGGAGGTCTTCCAGCGGCGAATTAGCGAGTTCCGCAACGAAACTCAAGCTCTGCAGCAACAGCTGGACACGCTGCAAGCCATCGTGCCGCAAGAAAAAAACGTGGATGACTTTATTCGCATGGTGCAGGGCGCGGCGCAATCCTCGGGCGTCGAGCTTCGCCACCTGACGGCAGGCGTTGTCACGTCAAAGGATTATCACTACGAAATGCCGTTTGACGTCGAAATGGACGGCCCCTATTACGGAATTCTCGATTTCTTCGCTCGCTTGAGCCGCCTTTCACGAATCATCAACGTTGGTGACCTGACGATCGGCGGATTGACTTCTGGAGCGAAGACGAAGGTGCCGCAACGGCCGGGCACCAGCGTGAATGGCAAGTTGACCTTGACGACTTATTTTAGTCAGCCCTCTGATGCCTCAGTTCGAAAAACAGGGGCAAATAAATAACCATGGCCCTGACGATGCTACGTCTAAAACAATTCGCAATGCCGTTCGCGCTGGCGGCGCTGGTTTCGGGTGGTGTTGTCTCCGCGCAGATTAATCCAGCTGTGGCGAAGGCTGCCGCTCAGAACGCAGCCCAAACTGCAAGCCAGTCCGCGGGGCAATCCACGTCCGCAACGTCGACGAAACAGCCTCAAACATCGGCGACGGCAAGTCCGAAAAAGCAGACCAGTACTTCTGCTACGCAGACGCCCGCGCAACACGACAAGAAACCGGCAAGTCCGGACACGAAGGCGACTTCAACTACGAAGTCCACTTCGGATAAGAAAACGACTTCGGATAAGAAGCCAGCAACACTTGCTTCGCCGGCGAAGACAACCCAAACTCAGAAAACTCCACCGGCCAAGGACGTAAAAAAATCCGGCGATGTTATCAGAACCACGAAGCCGGAGTTGCCGCAAGGCCGCCGCGATCCATTTATCGGATTGGTTGGAAGACAGCCGGGCGGCGCCAACGGACCGGTAATGAAGTTGCCGCCGGGTAAGGGCGGCCTGCAAGTATCAACGGTCATGCTTCAGGGAATCGTTAGCGGGCCGAATGGAATGATTGCCGTGGTCGCTAACCCTCAGAAGAGCGTTTACTTTCTGCGCGTTGGCGATGAGCTTTTTGACGGACGCGTGGAAAAAATTGACATCGGATCGGTAACGTTCCACGAAGTCGGCAAAGACGCTTTCGGCAAGCCGATCGGACGCGAAGTTACAAAGAAGTTGAACCCTAGTTCAGGAGATCAGCCATGAAGACGAACTGGCCGGCCATTGGGCTCGCCTGCGTCCTACTGGCGAGTGGCAGTCTGCTCGCTAATCGGGTCAACGCAACGCCTGACCCGGAAACACCCGCGGTTCGTGTAACCGCGAAAATTACGCCGGAATCCGTGCGCATTGTCGCGCGTGCTACCGCGCCATTCACCTATACTACTGTGCGCCCGAGCGACCGGCTCATCGTTATCGAGTTGCCGGGGGCGGTTGCCGCCGAAGTTTCGCATGCGCAAATGCTTTCCCGGGCGAATGTGGGAAGCTACAGGCTCGTGTCTTACACGAATGGTTCCTCCAGCGGACTTCGACTGGAAGTGTCGCTGTCCGGTCCTGCGCAGCCCCGCTTTGAGCGCTCCAGCAATCAGGAACTCGATCTAGTATTCGATACTCCCGATGCCGCCGCGGTGCCCGTCAGCGTTCGTCAGCCTGCGATTATTCACAGCGCGCCTGCTCGCATTTCCCGCGTAACGCTTTCCGCGCAGGGTCAGCAGCCTCGTGTCCAGATTGACGGCACCGGTGATTTTCACTATCACGCTTCGCGCATTGAAAATCCCACGCGCCTTGTCATCGATTTCGCGGATACAACGCTGGTCAGTTCCGCAAGCACGATCGCGGGAGACTCCGCTTTGATCCGCAACGTTCGACTGGGGCAATTTCAGTCCGATGTCGCGCGCGTTGTCGTCGAACTCGAACGCTGGTCGCCCTACACCGTTACATCCTCAAACCGCGGAATCAGCGTCATATTTGGTTCGTCCGCGAATATTGCAGGCGTTCAGACGGCGTCGCTCCCTTCCTCGAATTCCAAGCCAGTATCCGTGAAGCAGGGTATGCCCGTGGCGCCAGAACTTCCTTTGCCTGCCTGGCTCACGCAACCGGCATTTGGTTTTGCCAGCCCATCGCAATCGCTGCCGCCGGCTCCGTCGCCGAACGCGCAATCGCAGACGATGGCGATTCCTGCGCAAGGAACGCCGCCTTCCGCAACCGTCCAGACTCAACCGAAATACACAGGCGAGCCGATTCGCGTGAATTTCAAAGACGTTGATTTGCAGGATTTCTTCCGCCTGATCCACGAAGTCAGCGGCTTGAACGTTGTCCTGGATCCTTCCGTGAAGGGCTCGGTCACGCTCGTAATGGAAGATGTACCTTGGGACCAGGTGCTGGATATCGTGCTGAAGAACAATAACCTTGATAAGCAGCTCGACGGCAACGTGCTTCGCATCGCCTCTCGCTCAACCATCAAGGCCGAAGCGGATCAGAAAGCCGCGCTGCTCGTGGCCGAAGCGAATTCTGAACCGATTGTTACCGTGACGCGGCGCCTTAGCTATGCCAAGGCTTCGAGCGTCGGCGGCGCAGTGGGTGGTAAACAAGTTCAGGGTAAGGCCATGGACGATTTGCTGAAGCCGTTTCTGTCTTCCCGCGGCAGCGTCTTCGGCGATCCCCGGACCAATACGCTGATCATTCGGGACATTCAGTCCACAATTCCCCGGATTGACGATCTCATCAAACAGCTCGATCGCAAATCTCAGCAGGTGGAAATCGAAGCACGCGTGGTTCTGGCTTCGCGGTCTTTCGCACAGGATGTCGGAACTCAGATCGCGCTCGCCGGCGCCAATGGTGGCAACGTACTTGGTGGCGCGCAGCAAGTCGGCACAAGTCCGTTCTCGCATGCCGCTCCAGCCGCGCCTCCGCCGCTTGTTTCCGCGGGCACAACTTCAATGCCTCTGTTGACAAACCTCGGTGCGACCGCTGCCACTTCCGGCCTTTCGTTTGAGCACATCGCCGGCAGCTTCGCCATAGACATGATCATCACCGCCATGGAATCGAAGGGTGTTGGCAAACTGCTTTCGGCGCCGAAGGTCGTCACTCAAAACAATACCGAGGGCACTTCGCAACAGGGTACGCAGATTCCGATTCAGACAAACATCAACAACACCATCTCAACGCAATATATTTCCGCCGTCCTGATGTTGAAGGTGACGCCGCAGATTACCGCCGACGGCACCATCTTCATGATCGTCCATATTGAAAACACGCAGATCGATAGCGGTATCCCGGCGATTCTGGGCCAGCCCGCGCTTTCCACTCAATCTGTGGATGATCAGGTGCTCGCCCGCGATGGCGAGACCATCATGCTTGGCGGCGTCATGGTCAACTCGCAGACCACCCAATACAACGAGGTGCCTCTGTTGGGGAGCGTTCCGGTAATCGGAAATCTCTTCAAGCACCGCACCATCAGCGTGCAATCCCAGGAACTGTGGTTCTTCCTGACCCCGCGAGTGACACAGGACTAGCGCGAAGCAATCATCTAGTGCAGAATGTTGAAAAGGAGGAGACAGCGTCTCCTCCTTTTCTTTTATGCCCACCGAATATCGCGATCGTTTAAAGCGCCTGCGCCGCCAGCTCGCTGAATCGGACGCGAACGCGCTCGTCGTCACGCATCTCCTGAACATCTACTATCTTTCTGGCTTCAGCGGCTCAGCCGCGATTCTTCTGGTCGAATTGGATCACGCCACTTTGTTTACCGACGGCCGCTACGCCGTTCAGGCGCCTCAGCAGGTAAAACCCGCCGGCGTTCGCGTCACGATCCCTTCGGCATCCATTCTGAAGGCGGCGGGTGAGCATCTTGGCTCTTCGCGCACCGCTCGAGGCGGCGCGCGAAGAGCCGCGTACGACCCCGCCCACCTCACGGTCGCGCAACATCAGGAGCTTCGCCGATCGGCGGGAAGCCGAATTTCCTGGATCACGGGAGCAGGCTGGGTTGAGGAGTTGCGTGCGCTGAAGTCTCCAGCGGAAATCATTAAGATGCGCGCAGCCGCACGCCTGATTTCTACGGTATTCGAGCAGGTTGTGCCGTTCATCCGCCCCGGCGCAACGGAACTCGACCTCGCCGCCGAAGTGGATTACCGCATGCGCAAACTCGGGGCGTCCGGGCCTTCGTTTGAAACTATCGTGGCGAGCGGCCCTCGGGCAGCTTTGCCTCATGCCAACCCCACCACGAAGCGCCTGCGCCGAAATGAGTTGGTCGTGCTGGACGCTGGTGCTATACTCGCCGACTATTGTTCAGATATGACCCGCACGGTATTCATCGGCCGTGCCCCGAATCGGGTGAAATCGTGGTACCGGGCGGTTCTGGAGGCCCAAGCAGCAGCAGCGGCGGCACTGGCCGTCGGCGTCGAATCCAGTGCTCCAGACGCAGCAGCAAGACGCGTATTGGACACCGCGGGGCTTGGCAAGTACTTCGTACACAGCACCGGACACGGCTTGGGGCTTGAGGTTCACGAAGCGCCCCGGCTGGCCAAGGACCAAAAAGCAAAGCTTCAGGCTGGGATGGTCGTTACGATCGAGCCGGGCATATATGTGGAGGGGGTCGGCGGCATCCGGATTGAAGATGACGTCGCGATTTACGCCGGACGCACTGAGGTCCTGACCACCGCAACCCGGGAACTTCTGGAACTCTAAGACTACATGGCATCCAAAAAAAAGCCACATCAAACGAAGACCAACCGATCACCAGCCGGTTTGCCGGGCCTCGATATTTCCGAAATCGAGCGTCTACTGGCATTTATGGATAAGCACCATCTGGAACAGTTTGAGTTCTCGCGTGGCGATTTTCGCGTCGCGCTGAAGCGCGGATCGGAAGCTACCGGCTCAAGTGCTGCGCCCCAAAGGCCCACAGGATCGTCCGGCGGATCCGGCCGGTCGGCAGCCGCGGAAGCGCCTGCGACCCCTGTGGCTCCAACCGCGCCGGCTCCAGCTGAAACGCAACACATCATCAAGTCGCCGATTGTCGGCACATTCTTCTCGGCTGCGGGCCCGGACTCCGCGCCTTTTGTAAAGGCCGGCGACCATGTAAAGGCCGGGCAAGTCGTGTGCATCGTGGAAGCCATGAAACTCATGAACGAAATCGAAGCGGACGTCGCGGGTGTGATCGTGAAGGCGCTGGTGGAAAACGCGCAGCCGGTCGAGTACGGCCAGCCGCTTTTTTCAATTAAACCGGACGCGAAGAAGTCACGTTGACGCAAGCTGTAGTTTTGACGGTAGGAAACAACCCAGTCGCCTAGCCAAAAAATGTTTCGCAAAATCCTGATTGCCAATCGCGGCGAAATTGCACTGCGGGTCATCTGCGCCTGCAAAGAACTGGGAATCCCCACCGTCGCTGTCTATTCCGAAGCGGACAAGAACTCTCTCCACGTGCGCTTCGCCGACGAAGCCGTATGCATCGGCCCACCGCGCAGCAGCGAAAGCTACCTGAATATTCCTCACGTCATCAGCGCCGCGGAAATCACGAATGTGGACGCTATTCATCCCGGCTACGGATTTCTTTCCGAGAATGCGAATTTCGCCGAAGTTTGCGTTGCATCGCACATCACGTTAATTGGTCCCAGCCCCGACCTGATTCGCCTGATGGGCGAAAAAGATCGCGCGCGCAAAGAAATCTCCGCGGCAGGGTTGCCTGTCGTGCCCGGAAGTGACGGCATTGTGGAAGATGCGTCCGCCGCCACGAAAGCCGCCAAGCGCATCGATTTTCCGCTTATTGTCAAAGCATCCGCGGGCGGCGGTGGACGCGGAATGCGCGTCGTTCGCAAGCAAAGCGAATTGCTTCCCGCATTTGAAGCCGCGCGAAATGAAGCGCAACAGGCCTTCGGCAGCCCCGACGTTTACCTGGAAAAATTTATCGAACACCCGCGCCACATTGAATTTCAAGTTCTGGGCGATAAGCACGGCAAAGTCATCCACCTCGGCGAACGCGAGTGCAGCGTGCAGCGCCGCCACCAAAAATTAATCGAAGAATCGCCTTCCCCGGTGATGGACGAAAAAACGCGCAATGAACTCGGCGCGCGCGTCGTCGCCGCTCTTACCAAAATTGGCTACACCAACGCGGGCACCGTGGAATTTCTGCGCGATGAAGACGGCAGTTTCTACTTCATCGAAATGAATACGCGCATCCAGGTCGAACATCCGGTCACGGAAATGGTTACCAACGTTGACCTCATCAAGTCTCAAATCCGGCTCGCCGCGGGCGAACATGTCGAGGCCGCGGTAGGCCAGGTCGAATTTCGCGGCCATAGCATTGAGTGCCGCATCAACGCAGAAGATCCGGAAACGTTCACGCCCTCGGCCGGACGCATAACAACTTTTAATATTCCTTCGGGCACCGGCGTGCGCGTCGATACCGCAGCCTATGCCGATTGCGTAATTCCGCCATACTACGATTCGCTCATCGCCAAGCTCATCACCCGCGGGCGCGATCGTGCCGAAGCTCTCGCGCGTATGCGCCGCGCACTCGATATGTTCATCATCGAAGGTGTGAAGACCACGATTCCTCTGCACCGCCGAATTTTCGCCAATCCGGAATTTCAGGCAGGTCACCTTGACACCCATTTCCTTGAGAGCTCGGGCCTGATTCCGCCGTCCCACGGGAAATGAACCAAAACTTTCCTCCGCTCTACGCCATCATGAGCGCCGAATTATTGTCCTCTCCTTTTGCGAAATATCTTGAGGATTACGCCGAACTTCTGGCAAAGGCCGGCGTTGGCATCATTCAATATCGCAATAAGAATGCGACGGCGCGCACTTTGTTTGAAGTGTCTTCCCGAATTTCCCACGTGCTCACCGGAAATTCCGTCCGCTTCATCGTGAATGACCGCCCCGATATCGCTCGCCTCGCCGGAGCAGACGGCGTCCACGTCGGCCAGGAAGATTTGCCGGTAGACGAAGCTCGCACAATCTGCCGAGAATCTATTTCCCAACGCGGGATCTCGGCCAAGGAATTCTGGGTCGGCGTATCAACGCACACCCTCGAACAAGTGCGCGAAGCCGCCGCTACATCCGCTGACTACATCGCCGTAGGCCCAATTTTCCACACGACAACCAAACAGCGCCGTGAAGCCATCGTAGGTGCAGACTTTATTCGCCAGGCGCGGCAACTCACGTCGAAGCCGCTCGTTGCAATTGGCGGCATCACGGTTGCGAGCGCGGAAGAAGTCTTTCGCGCAGGCGCGGATTGCATCGCCGTAGCGCGCGATCTAATCTGCGCGACGGATCCTGGCGCACGCGCCAGTGAATATCTGGCTATTGCGAAAGATTTCCGGACGTAATTCGTAGCCAAAGCGTTGCATACTGAAACGGCACAGTGTACGCTTCCCGAACGCCGGGCAATGAAAACGGAAATGTAAATCAAGTTTCGTTTTCCAGCGTTGCTGTAGCGCGGTCACATCGGACTCCGAATGAAAACAGCATTGCTCGTTGCGCTGGGCGTCTTAACGGTGGTGTACATCGCCGTTTGGACGGCCTATCTGCGGCGAACCTTCAGCCGCGGCGCCCCCAAAGAAAAAGTGAAATTGGCTCCTCAGTTGGGCATTGGATTTTTCGCCAATTTCATGGATACGCTGGGCGTCGGTTCGTTCGCCATCACCAGTTCGATCTATAAACTTTTCAATGCGGTCCCCGATGACTTAATTCCCGGCACAATGAACATCGGACACGCGCTCCCAACCGCCGCGGAAGCATTCCTTTTTATTGGTGTAGCGATTGTCCCTGTCGAATTTCCCACTCTGATTTCGATGATTGCGGCAGCCGTACTCGGCGCCTGGGTCGGCGCTGGTTCCGTCAGCCGGTGGCCGAAGCGCCGCATCCAAATCGGACTCGGCATCGCGCTTTTCTGCGGCGCGTGTTTGATGCTCGGCTCGATCCTGAACTGGTTTCCCGGTGGCGGCACTGCACTCGGACTCACCGGCACGAAGCTGGTTATTGCCGTCGTCTTTAATTTTATGTTCGGTGCATTACAGCAACTCGGAATCGGACTCTACGCGCCTTGCATGATTCTGATTTATTTGATGGGCATGAATCCGCTGGCGGCGTTTCCGATCATGATGGGCTCGTGCGCTTTTCTGATGCCGGTCGGAGGTTTCCGGTTCATCAAAGAAGCGCGTTACAGCCCAAAGGCAGCGATTGGTCTGGCGATTGGCGGTGTTCCCGGCGTGCTGCTTGCCTATTACGTCGTGAAATCGCTGCCACTCCTGTATGTAAGGTGGCTCGTAGTTTTTGTGGTTCTCTATACTTCTGCGATGCTGCTTCGCTCGGCCGCCACTGAAAGCGCCGCCGAAGCAAACAGCCGTTCGCACGCGCCGGAACCGGCGCGCGAGTAAAAGTCTTTATATCTTGATAGCAGTCTCGATTAGAAATTCACTGTTTGTGCCGCAAATCGCAGTACACTTGGCGCGCTCTTAGCCGCGTACTGCGGAATGTTTCAATCGACGGGTATGGCGATTGGTATCGCGATTGATGTGGCGCTTGATGCCGGCGGAATCGGATTCGCATTCTGCGAACTAATGCGAAACGCACCAGCCGGCCTTTGGAAGGGAGATTCATCGCATGTCGGGTTCAATCTTCATTAAGAAGCCTCTCGACCTCCTGATGAAGGAAGCTGCGGAAACCGGCGAAAACTCGCTGAAACGTTCCCTCGGGCCGGTCTCCCTCGTGTCGCTGGGCGTCGGCGCGATTATCGGCGCGGGCATTTTCGTTCTCACCGGTGCCGCCGCCGCGAAATACGCCGGACCGGCCATCGTGCTTTCCTTCATCCTCGCCGGAATCGGCTGCATATTTGCCGGATTGTGTTACGCCGAATTTGCCTCGCTGATTCCCATCGCTGGCTCGGCCTACACGTACGGCTACGCAACGCTCGGTGAACTTTTCGCCTGGATTATCGGCTGGGACTTAATTTTGGAGTACGCCTTTGGAGCCGCCACGGTTGCTTCCGGCTGGAGCGGATATTTCACCAGCCTGCTGCAGGACTTTGGCATCCATCTGCCGCCTTCGCTGATGGCCACGCCCGGCGCGGACCTGGTCTTGTACAAAGACCACTGGCAGTTGCTCAGCAACCTCACGGACACGCTGAAGACCGCGAACATTGACCCGTCAACCCTTCAGCATGCGACGGGCTCGTTCAATCTGGTTGCCTTCATCGCGATCTGCCTGGTAACCATGGTACTCGTAATCGGCATCAAAGAATCCGCCAACTTAAATAATGCGATCGTGATGCTGAAAGTCTCCATCGTCCTGGTTTTCATCGGCGTGGCTGGCTACTTTGTTCTGCACAATCCTGAAATTGCTTCCAAGAATTGGCATCCATTTATTCCACCCAATACCGGTGAGTTTGGACATTACGGGTGGTCCGGCGTTGCTCGCGGTGCAGGCGTAATCTTTTTCGCGTATATCGGTTTTGACGCCGTCTCCACCGCCGCGCAGGAAACGAAGAATCCGCAGCGCGATATGCCCATCGGTATTCTTGGTTCGCTCGTCATCTGCACAGTTCTTTACATCGCGGTTTCCGGTTTACTTACCGGCGTAGTGTCCTACACCGCGCTCAACGTTCCGGATCCTGTCGCTGTCGGCGTTGACGCGACTGGAGTCGGTTGGTCGTTTATGGCCGGCTCGCACCTCATCCGCATCAGCAGCTTGATGGTGAAACTCGGCGCCGTCGCCGGACTTGGCAGCGTGATGCTTGTCATGTTGCTCGGTCAATCGCGCGTCTTTTTTTCCATGGCGCATGATGGCTTGCTACCCAAGTGGGCAGGGAAGATTCATCCCCGCTTCCGCACGCCGTATATCTCCACCATCTTCGTCGGAATTTTCGTCGCATTCTTCGCGGCGGTAATTCCCATCAGCATCCTTGGCGAACTTGTCAGCATCGGCACTCTTTTGGCGTTCGTCATTGTGTGCGCGGGTGTTTGGGTGCTCCGCAGAAGAAGGCCGGATCTTCCTCGGCCATTCCGCACTCCGATGGTGCCGCTCGTGCCAATTCTCGGAATTCTGGTCTCGGGCGCACTGATGGCCAGCTTGCCGGGCTATACGTGGCTCCGTCTGCTCGTCTGGCTGGCAATCGGCATGGTCATTTACTTTGGCTATGGCCGTTCGCACAGCCGCGTTGGAAACCCTCAACTATATAAATAGATTTCGCGAGTGGGGCGCCGAACGCGCCCCATCTATTTCCCAAAGGACGATCCTCAACTCCCGAAAATCCCTATTTTTCCGCCACCGCATTTGTGAGTTAAGCTGTCACTTCGCGTCCTTCCATGCCGATACGCTCATTACGCGAACTCAGACGCAGCCTCAGGCCGCTCGACGGAATCGCGCTCGTCCTCGTGGCGCTTTACGGCGCTGTCTGGATGGTCCGCTTCACGGGACACGAACCGCCTTTGGCCGGCCTCGTCACTTTCTTTTTCTTCCTTTCTCTCGGCTACGCAGTGATTCGCATCGGCGGATGGACGCGCACGCGTCTGCTGTGGAGTCTGCGCAACCGCCTGATCATCGCGTATCTTTTCATTGCCGTAGTTCCCGTCGTGATGCTGCTTGTCCTTAGCGGCCTTTCCGCTGACATTTTGTATCGTCAGCTTGGCGGCTATTTGTTGGTTCAAGAAGTTCAGGATCACATCGAAGAAGTTGCGGACGCCGCCGATGTCGTAGCCGCGGGCGCCGGAATGCTTGAGCCCAGCACGATTGCCGGGCCGCGTACCGCCAAAGCGTTTCCGTCGTCGCTCGAAACTCAGATCGCCGCCATCGAGGATCGCGTTCCGCAAATCGAATTCGATCTGCACTCTGATGGTGCGTTGCTCAAACAAGAAAGCGCGAAGGCCACAGGACGTTTCAAGGGTCTGGTTCAGTCCAACGATACGCTCTGGATTGTCGGCGAAGTGAAACGCAATAACGCGGTTGTTATGGCGCGCCTGCCCGTAACTTCAGCGCTGTTGGAACGCTGTGCCACTTTTCTGGGGCCGATCCAAGTGGTCATGACACGCCCCGCTAGAGCCGCCGATCCCTCGCAATCCGTCCTTGATCTCGGTGGTGGCGAGTACTTCCGGTATGCACCGCGTATTGAAACACACACGCGAAAGCTTCCTGCAGCTTCTGCCTGGTTTGATTTCGAGGTTGACGGCATTTCCAAAATGTCTTCGCGCCTGGAAGATCCCAAGACTCACGCGCTTTCGGAGAGTCCTGTTTTTCTTTCCTATTCTGCGAGGGTCAGATCCCTCAACAGCCACTTGTTCACTTCGTTGGGCGATTTGGGCGACATCTACATCCAATTGTTTTTCGCCGTCCTCCTGGTCTTCATCGTTCTCGAGGCCGGCTCGCTCGTTACAGGCGTCGTACTGACGCGTACCATCACGCGGTCCGTCGGCGATCTCTACGTCGCCACGCAATATGTTCGCGCCGGCGATTTCAGTCATCGCATTCGCGTTGAACGCGCCGATCAGTTGGGCGCGCTCGGCGAATCGTTCAATGCCATGTCCAGCTCTATCGATTCGCTCGTCGAAGAACAACGGAAGCGCCAGCGCCTGGAAAACGAAGTCTCCATTGCACAGGAAGTTCAGTCCCAGCTTTTCCCGCGCAATCTGCCCGTCATCGCCGGTATTCAGCTCGGCGCGTATTGCAAACCCGCACGCGGCGTCAGCGGAGACTATTACGATTTCCTTCCGCTCGGCTCCACTCGTCTGGGAATCGCGCTCGCGGATATCAGCGGAAAGGGAATTTCCGCCGCACTTCTGATGGCCAGCGTGCAAGCCGCTCTGCGCAGCCAGTTGCTTTTAAATCCTGACGCAACCACCAGCGCGGCCGAAGTGGTTAGCCGCATCAATCGCCATTTATTCTTGAACACTTCGGAAGATCGCTTCGCCACATTTTTCTTCGCCATCTACGATTCCGCCACACGCATTCTTCGCTACACCAATGCCGGACACTGCGCGCCCATGCTGATCAGCGGAGAAAAAATCGTCAGGCTCGAAACCGGAGGCATCGTCGTCGGCGTTTTTGAAGACGCCAAATACGAAGAAGGTGTTGTTGAAGTTGCGCCCGATTCGGTTCTCGTGGTTTACAGTGACGGATTGATCGAGCCGGAAAATGTGTACGGCGAGGAATTCGGCACCACGCGTTTGGAAAATGTCGCTCTGCGGAATCGTCGCTCTAGCGCTGACGGATTAGTAGCCGCTCTTCTGGTTGCCGCCGAAGAATGGGCCGGCACCGCCGAGCAGGCTGACGACATGACTGTTATCGTCGCACGTCTCGGCCAGACTTCCACTGCTGTTGCGCCCGGCCTAGCATCGGCAACCGTCACCGCCGACGTTTAACTTCCTTCGTTTGATATACTGACTGTGCGCGTTGAATCGTGCGCGGAACGTTTACTTCCATGCGAATTCTTACCGCCGCCCAAATGCGCGAAGCCGACCGCCTCACCACCGAGCGGCACGGTATTCCCAGCCTTCAACTGATGGGCAACGCCGGAACCTGCGTTGTCGGATTCCTGCAAAAGGAATTTTCCGATCTGCCGAACAAACGAATTCTGGTTCTTTGCGGAAAAGGGAACAATGGCGGAGACGGTTTCGTCGTAGCACGTTTGCTCAAACAACTCGGCGCATCTCCAAAAGTTTTTCTGTTCGCAGCGCCCGAAGAGGTTCGGGGCGATGCGCTCTTGAATCTCGAACGCTGTACACACGCGAGCGGAGCAGTTGTCAGCATCACGGAAGTCTCTCAATGGAACGAATGGCTGCGTGACGGCCTCGAAAAATTTGAAATTATTATTGACGCGCTCCTCGGCACCGGCCTAAACGCTCCGGTGACAGGGTTTCTAGCGCAAGTTATCTCTGACGTGAACGGTCTCGGGAATCACGCGCGCCGCAAACCAGCCGTTGTCGCCGTGGACATGCCCAGCGGTCTTCCCTCCGACGGCGGCCCTGCGGACGGCCCTGTCATCCGCGCCGACTACACGGTGACCTTCACCGCGCCAAAGGTCGGACAACTACTTTCGACCGCTTCCGAAAACGTCGGCCAATTAATCGTCCACAGTATTGGCACGCCGCCCGCGCTGGTCGAACAATTAGGTGCCACCGGCTCGGAATTTCGCCACGAATTACGCTGGCTCGAGTCGCAGGAGTTTCGTGGCCTTTCACTCCGCCGGCGTCCCGACTCAAACAAAGGCAGTTACGGACACGCGCTGATCGTCGCCGGTGCGCGTGGCAAAGCCGGAGCAGCCGCACTCGCCGGTTACGGCGCATTGCGTTCGGGCGCGGGTCTGGTCACTGTCGCCACGCCGGAAGACGCACTTCCCACCGTCGCGTCCTTTCGTCCCGAATTGATGACCGCGCCGCTCGCTCAAACGGACTCAGGCACGATCAGCCTCCGCAATTTTGAATACAACCGCTTCGCCGATCTCGTCGCGCAGAAAAACGTCCTCGCCATCGGCCCGGGTCTCAGCATGAATCACGAAACGCAACAATTCGTCCGCCGAGTCTTGCTCGAATGCCCGCTGCCGATCGTACTTGACGCCGATGGCCTGAACGCGCTCGCCGCCTCGCCCGACGAATTCGTCAAAGCGCTCGGTGACCGCCGAACGCCCGCGTTGGTTCTCACTCCGCATCCCGGAGAAATGGCGCGCCTATTGGGATCGACCGTCGCCGCAGTGCAATCCGACCGTCTCAGCTCCGCGCAACGCGCCGCCTCAAAGTACAAAGCATTCGTAGTCCTCAAAGGATTTCACACAATAGTTGCCGCGCCGAATGGCGAAGCTTTCATCAACTCCACAGGAAATCCCGGCATGGCCACGGCGGGCACTGGCGACGTCCTCACCGGAATTCTCGCTGGACTCACCGCGCAATTTGGCACGGAACGATGGGAACGCGTCCTAGGCTTCGGAGTTTACCTGCACGGCTTGGCCGGTGATATTGCGGCCGCTAAGTTTGGCGAAGCCCCGCTCATCGCGTCGGATTTGATCGAGTCCATTCCTGCGGCCTTCGCGCGCCTTCATTCGGACATGGAAAATGCCTCCTGAAGAAATTGTCACCAATTCCGCTGAAGAAACCATGAAGTTCGGCCGAGCCCTCGCGGTGCGATTGCAAGCGCCCATTCTCGTTCTGTTAAAAGGAGATCTCGGCGCCGGGAAAACGACCCTAACGAAAGGGATCATCAGCGGCCTCGGTGCCGCGCGCGAAGAAGACGTAACCAGCCCCACGTTCAACCTCGTCCACGTTTTCAAAACTCAAAGCTCGCCGCCAGTGAAGGTCTATCACGTGGATCTCTACCGCCTGGAAGGTACTCACGATCTCGAATCCATTGCTCTCGATGACATATTGTCCGAGCCTTGCATCGCCATCATCGAATGGTCCGAGCGCCTCACTCTCCGCTTTGAATGGCCCATAGTCCGCATCGAACTGGAACACTCTGGCCATGACGCCCGCCGCATTCAGATCACTTTCGCCGGCCACATGTCCGCCTCGTTTGCATCCAACCGCGGTTCGTAACGCCGGCTTCCAGCCGGCTGTTTCCTCCCGCCCTGCAAACTGGGTATATCCCTCGCCGACTCCGCCACACTTCCACTACATTTCAAGCCGCGCACCTGCCGTGTTATCAGGTAAGCCGCCCATCCTTGTTGCCGCCCTACCCACTTGCTACAGTCATTGCAGGCCTTTTTTCGCCATGGCGGACTATCCGACAGTTGCAGCGCTCCCACGCTCGGTCCGCGCCGAGCTGTCCCGCTATTCGCCCGAAATCCCGCTGACATCCCTCGTCGTTGGGGTGGACAACATCCACCACGATGTTTTCCTGAGCCCGAAATTTGTTGAAGCCACGCGCGTTTTCTTATTTGACCTGATCCGCCAGACGGTCAAGCTCACTCATTTCCCGGGTTTTGAGCGCAAGCCCGTGCGCGCGCCGGAAACAGCCGCACTGCGCAAGATGTTGAACGAAATTCTGCTGGCATCGCTTACCAACGCGAAATACGCAAAGAACATTGAACACGACATTCTTCTCCGCATCGCTCTGCTGAAACTTTTCACTCAGGAGATTGTCACTCGCTTCGCCGACCTGCTTCTGGAAGCCAAAGAGGGGATTCGCAATCGCGGCCCGCTTTTTGAACGCAGCGAGGAAGCCCACGTTCTGAAATCACGTCTTGCCGAAATGCAGGCGAATCGCCGGGATACATATCGCCAGGTAGGCCAGCAGGTATATCAGATTTGGGCCGACCTGGAGGATTCGTCCATCGCTCGCGCGCGCAAAGCGCTGTTTGGCGAAGAAGCGGCCGGCGCCTATGGCATGTTCACGAATCGATTGGTATTCGTCGAAAGCGGCCGTGACGATCATATCTTCCTCGATAACTACGTCATGGTCGGGAATTATCCCCGTGACCCTGATCGCTTTGAAATCATCGATCGCGTGCTTCTCGAAATGCTCCGTGAAGTGATTTTTCCCGGTGAATCTCCGGATAATTCTGGCCGCGCCAGTCAGGCTCATTCCTCTCTATTGGAGACCGCTCTCCGTCATCGGACCGAACTCGCGCAACTCGATTACGAGCGCGAGGCATTTGTTCGCCGGCTGGGCCGGAGTGAAGGAGTGATCGGGCGCACGATTCGCCGTGAAGATCCTGCCGGGCTTCGCGCCGCGTTGACGGAACTCGACAGCCGCCGCCGTTTACTCCAGGAGAAGCTGGATCTCCTGGCTCCTCAAATCGAGTCCGCTAAACAAAAACTTGAATTCCTTTCCGAGAAGCACGAAACCGAACTCGGCGAATACCTGAACGAACCCGCGAACGCAAAACGTCTATTCGACGTTCAGCGAAATTCCAGCGCCGATTCGCGTCCTGCTCTTTTGGAAGATTTGATCAAGCGGCTGGAACAAAAGGAGATCCTGCCTCACGTTTTGGCTAGCTATGAAGTTCGCAATCTTCAACTCGAATACAGTCCGCCCGTCCATTTGCAGCAATTGCGCAAAGCACTTGTCTCCCGCGAAGAACTCAAGCGAGTCGCAGATATCCTCAAACAGTTTCCGGCGCGCCAATTATCGCTGAAGCCTCTGGAGGACTCTGCTCGCCGTATTCGCCGCCTCACGCGCGAAGAGCAGCGCTCCATTGTCCTCCGGTTCGCTGAGGATTTCATGCGCCTCCGGCGCGATGTCCGCGATCATCAGCGGCTCGTTTCCGCGATGGAACGTGTGAGCCTTGTTCGCGCCGAGCGCACTCGCGAAGTTTCCAGAATGAATCGCACGCTCTACGAATTCCTGCTCCCGGAAGAAGAAAAGCCTGTCGCAGATCACGTCGTCTCGCACGCCGTCATCAAAGCCGATGTCCGCGGCTCAACAAAAATGACGCAGGATTTGCTTTCGCGCGGATTGAATCCCGCCTCGCACCTCAGTTTGAATCTATACGAGCCCATTCAAAAGGTGCTCGATCGCTTCGGAGCCACAAAAGTCTTTGTCGAAGGCGACGCCATCATCCTGGCAATTTACGAAACGGAATCGAACCGCACTCGCCAGCGCGCCGTCGCCAAATCGTGTCTCCTGGCGCGTCAAATCGTCGGCATCGCGCAAGCGTACAATCAGCGTAGTGAATCCTCAGACCTCCCGCGCCTCGAGCTCGGTGTTGGCATCGCATTTCAGAATTCGCCGCCAACCTATTGGATGGACAAAGACTCGCGCATCATGATTTCTCGCGCGCTGAATCTCTCTGACCGGCTCTCGAGCTGCTCGAAAGCGGCTCGCCGCCTTCTTGGCCAGCCCAACTCACCCTTTCGTTTGTTCGTTTTTCAAACCACCATGGAAGGCATCACCGAAGAAGAACTCGATGAATTCATACTTCGCTACAATATAAACGGGGTCGAATTGAACGAAGAAGGTTTTCAGAAGCTAAGCGAAGAAATCTCCCTCACTCCTCTCGAAGCCGACTGCCAGATGCCCTGGGGACGCGAGCGCGCCACTATTTTCTCGGGACTTGTTCCTGTCGGCGACGCCCTCGAGCCGCTCTTGATTCGCAAGGGTCACGTCCGCCAGCTTATGCCCGACGGCAAAATCGGAGCCGCCGTCTCGCGTGCTTACTACGAAGTCTGCACCAATCCCGATCTAGCCGAGCTCATCAGCGCCAACCGCACAATCGCTCCGAAACGCTAGCTCCCAGGCGCTGAAATCCTTCCGATGTGCAAGTCCCACTCTGTTCTATAATCCCGCCGGGGGCGAAAAGAGTCCGGTGATTTTCCCGGCCTTCAAAGCCGGCGATCCGTTCCTTCGCGGAACGAATGGTGGGTTCGACTCCCACACGCCTCCGCCA